>Ga0307511_10004244_pt1 | contig 14631 bp, 13 predicted proteins | sample 13_EM_MG_FD_200266 | JGI IMG/M metagenome (GOLD analysis project Ga0307511, IMG submission 200266) | Populus trichocarpa ectomycorrhiza microbial communities from riparian zone in the Pacific Northwest, United States - 13_EM | ecosystem: Host-associated > Plants > Roots > Unclassified | place... | reverse complement strand
CACGCGTTCTTCGCGGGTGGTGACGACGATGACGAGGCCGACGACGAGCCGGAGGACGGCCGCCGACGCGGCAAAGGCGGCAAGGGCAAGGGCAAAGGCGGCAAGGAGAAGAAGCGCCGCAACGGCTGCGCCTGCCTGGTCGTCGTCCTGGTGTTCGGCGGAGGTCTCGCCGGCGTCGGCTATTTCGGCTGGCACTTCTACCAGAACCGTTTCGGCTCGGCACCCGACTACGCGGGCGACGGCACCGGTTCGGTGAGCGTCACCATCCCCAAGGGCGCCTTCGGCTCGGACATCGGGCAGAAGCTGAAAGAGGCGGGCGTGGTGAAGAGCGTCGACGCGTTCGTCGCCGCCCAGTCGCAGAATCCGGACGGGAAGAAGATCCAGGCGGGCGTCTTTCTGCTGAAGAAAGAGATGTCCGCCGCGGCCGCCGTCAAGCTGATGCTCGACCCCAAGAGCCAGGACAACCTGATCGTCGCCCCCGGCTGGCGAAACTCCCAGGTCTACGCGGCGATCGACAAGAAACTCCAGATTTCCGGCGGAACCACCAAGGCCGTCGCCAAGAAGGAATTCAAGAGTCTCGGACTGCCCGGCTGGGCGAACGACAACGCGAACATCAAGGACCCGCTGGAGGGCTTCCTCTACCCGGGCACCTATGGCGCCGCCAAGGGCATGAAGCCCGAAACGGTCCTCAAGCAGATGGTCGCCCAGGCCAACGACAAATACGACGCGATCGACCTCTCGACGAAGGCCAAGGCGCTCAACCTGGACAGTCCGCTGCAGGTCATCACGGTCGCGAGCCTCGTCCAGGCCGAGGGCAAGACGCATGAAGACTTCCGCAAGATGGCCGAAGTCGTCTACAACCGGCTCAAGACCACGAACACCGAGACCAACCGTTACCTGCAATTCGACTCGACCTTCAATTACCTGAAGGGTCAGAGCAACATCCGCATCAGCGAGTCCGAGATCAACAGCAACAAGGACCCGTACAACACCTACACCCAAAAGGGCCTGCCGCCCGGACCGATCGACAACCCCGGTGCCGAGGCTCTGGCGGCGGCACTGAATCCGACCCACGACGGCTGGATCTACTTCGTGGCGACCGACGGCGCGAACAAGACCGAATTCGCCAAGACGTACGCCGAATTCAAGGCACTCAAGGAAAAGTTCAATGCCACCTCGGGCAACTGACGCCCGCCGGGCCGCTGTGCTCGGTTCACCCATCGCCCACTCCCTCTCCCCGGTACTGCATCGCGCGGCATACGGGGAACTGGGCCTCGACGGCTGGTCCTACGACCGCTTCGACGTCGACGAGGCCGGCCTGCCGGGGTTCTTCCAGAACCTCGGGCCGGAGTGGGCGGGGCTGTCCCTGACGATGCCGCTGAAGCGGGCCGTCATACCGCTGCTCGACGAGATCAGCGAGACGGCGGCGTCGGTGGACGCGGTCAACACGGTCGTGTTCACCGAGGACGGCCGCAGCGTCGGCGACAACACCGACATCCCCGGCATGGTCGCCGCCCTGCGCGAACACGGCATCGAACAGGTCGACTCCGCCGCGATCCTCGGCGCCGGCGCCACGGCGTCCTCCGCGCTCGCCGCCCTCTCCCGGATCTGCACCGGCGAGGTCGTCGCCTACGTCCGCAGCGAGGCCCGCGCCGCCGAGATGCGCCAATGGGGCGAGCGGCTCGACGTGGAGGTCCGCACGGCGGACTGGGCCGACGCGGCGGAAGGACTACGCGCCCCCCTGGTCTTCGCGACCACCCCGGCCGGCACCACGGACGCCCTCTCCTCCGCCGTACCCGAGCGCCCCGCCACCCTCTTCGACGTCCTCTACGACCCCTGGCCCACCGACCTCGCGGCCCGCTGGTCCGGCTACGGCGGCGCGGTTGTCAGCGGCCTCGACCTCCTGGTCCACCAGGCCGTACTCCAGGTTGAGCAGATGACCGGCCACCGACCGGCCCCGCTGGACGCGATGCGCAGAGCGGGCGAGAAGGCCCTGGCCGACCGCTGACGCGGGCGCGTTCGCACGGGGGAGACGAAGCGGCCCGACCTGCTGGCCGCAGAGCACTCAGACGTCGGCCGACTGCGGAGCCCGGCGGAGCAGCCATGGGAGCGCGGATCCACTGCGGCCTCGCGGGTCGGCGAGCGCGGCGGCTGGTCGTCCGCGCGGGTGGGGTCGTACGGGGAGATGAAGTGGCCCGCCCTGCTGGTCGGAGGGGCGTCGGCCGCCGAGCCCGGCGGAGTGCCCATGGGGGCGCTCCGATCCGCCTGGCCTCGCGGGTCGCGAGAAGGTGTCTGCGGACTGCCGACGCGGGCTCCGTAGCGGCTGCCGGTATCTGACCTCGGCCGTTCGGCGTCCGCTCTCTGGACCGTCGGCCAGGTCCGTGTGCCGAACGTGGGAGGATCGGGGACGGCGGGCCAGGGCCGCGCACCCGGTCACGCCGACGCCGTACGCGAGGACACGCGTACGCAGGGCAGTACCAGGGCGCGAGCATGAGGAGCACCGTTGAGCAGGTTGCGCTGGCTGACCGCGGGGGAGTCCCACGGTCCCGCACTCGTGGCGACGTTGGAGGGCCTTCCCGCCGGCGTGCCGATCACCACGGAGATGGTCGCGGACCACCTGGCCCGGCGCCGGCTCGGCTATGGGCGCGGCGCGCGCATGAAATTCGAGCGCGACGAGGTCACCTTCCTCGGCGGCGTCCGCCACGGCCTCACCCTCGGTTCCCCGGTCGCCATCATGGTCGGCAACACGGAGTGGCCCAAGTGGGAGCAGGTCATGGCGGCCGACCCGGTCGACCCGGAGATCCTCGCCGGGCTGGCCCGCAACGCCCCGCTGACCCGCCCGCGTCCCGGCCACGCCGACCTGGCGGGTATGCAGAAGTACGGCTTCGACGAGGCTCGCCCGATCCTGGAGCGCGCCTCCGCACGGGAGACCGCGGCGCGGGTCGCGCTGGGTGCGGTGGCCCGGTCGTACATCAAGGAGACGGCCGGTATCGAGATCGTCTCGCACGTCGTCGAGCTGGCCTCGGCGAAGGCTCCGCAGGGTGTCCTGCCCACCCCGGCCGATGTCGAGAAGCTGGACGCCGACCCGGTGCGCTGCCTGGACGCGGACGCGTCGAAGGCGATGGTCGCGGAGATCGACCAGGCCCACAAGGACGGCGACACCCTGGGCGGTGTGGTCGAGATCCTGGCCTACGGCGTCCCCGTCGGCCTCGGCTCGCACGTCCACTGGGACCGCAAGCTGGACGCCCGCCTCGCCGGTGCCCTCATGGGCATCCAGGCGATCAAGGGCGTCGAGATCGGTGACGGGTTCGAGCTGGCGCGGGTGCCCGGTTCCAAGGCCCACGACGAGATCGTGAAGACCGATGAGGGGATCCGGCGCGTCTCCGGCCGCTCCGGCGGCACCGAGGGCGGCCTGTCCACCGGCGAACTGCTGCGGGTGCGGGCCGCGATGAAGCCCATCGCGACCGTGCCCCGTGCCCTGCAGACCGTGGACGTCGTCACCGGTGAGGCCACGCAGGCCCACCACCAGCGCTCCGACGTCTCCGCGGTCCCGGCCGCCGGCATCGTCGCCGAGGCGATGGTCGCCCTCGTTCTCGCGGACGCGGTGGCGGAGAAGTTCGGCGGCGACAGCGTGCCCGAGACCCGGCGCAACGTCCGCTCGTACCTCGAGAACCTGGCCATCCGGTGACCGCGACCCCGCTGGTCGTCCTGGTCGGTCCCATGGGCGTGGGCAAGTCCACCGTCGGACAGCAGCTCGCCGAGCGGCTCGGTGTCGGTTATCGGGACACCGACGACGACATCGTGGCCGCCGAGGGCCGCACGATCGCGGAGATCTTCGTCGACGAGGGTGAGCCGGTCTTCCGCGCGGTCGAGAAGCGCGCAGTGGCCCGGGCCTTGGGCGAGCACGACGGCGTCCTGGCCCTGGGCGGCGGCTCGATTCTCGACGAGGACACACGCGCGCTACTCGCCGCGCACCGGGTCGTCTACCTCTCCATGGACGTGGACGAAGCCGTCAAGCGCACCGGCCTCAACGCGGCCCGCCCGCTGCTGGCCATCAACCCGCGCAAGCAGTGGCGCGAACTGATGGAAGCCAGGCGCCACTTGTACGCCGAGGTCGCACAGGCCGTCGTACCCACCGACGGCCGCACCCCTGAAGAGGTCACCCAAGCCGTCCTGGACGCACTGGAGTTGAAGGAAGCATGAGCGAGTCAGTGACGCGGATCCAGGTCGGCGGCACGGCGGGCAGTGACCCGTACGAGGTCCTGGTGGGCCGTCAACTCCTGGGCGAGCTGGGCGGGTTGATCGGCGAGAAGGCCAAGCGGGTCGCCGTCATCCACCCCGAGGCGCTGGCCGAGACCGGTGACGCGCTCCGTGCCGATCTGGCGGGGCAGGGCTTCGAGGCCGTAGCCATTCAGGTGCCGAACGCGGAGGAGGCCAAGACCGCGGAGGTCGCCGCCTACTGCTGGAAGGCGCTGGGGCAGTCCGGGTTCACCCGCTCCGATGCCATCGTGGGCGTCGGTGGAGGTTCCACCACCGACCTGGCCGGGTTCGTCGCCGCGACCTGGCTGCGCGGGGTCCGCTGGATCGCCGTCCCGACCACCGTGCTCGCGATGGTGGACGCGGCGGTCGGCGGCAAGACCGGCATCAACACCGCCGAGGGCAAGAACCTGGTGGGCTCCTTCCACCCGCCGGCCGGCGTGCTCTGCGACCTGGCCGCGCTGGACTCCCTCCCGGTCAACGACTACGTCTCCGGGCTCGCCGAGATCATCAAGGCCGGCTTCATCGCCGACCCGGTGATTCTCGAACTCATCGAGTCCGACCCGGAGTCCGCGCGCACCCCGGCCGGACCGCACACCGCCGAGCTGATCGAGCGCTCCATCAAGGTCAAGGCCGAGGTCGTCTCCGCCGACCTCAAGGAGTCGGGGCTGCGCGAGATCCTCAACTACGGCCACACCCTCGCGCACGCCATCGAGAAGAACGAGCGCTACCAGTGGCGCCACGGCGCCGCAGTGGCCGTAGGAATGCACTTCGCGGCCGAACTGGGCCGCCTCGCGGGCCGGTTGGACGACGCTACGGCCGACCGCCACCGCACGGTCCTCGAATCCGTGGGTCTCCCGCTCAGCTACCGCTACGACCAGTGGCCCAAGCTCCTGGAGACCATGAAGGTCGACAAGAAGTCCCGCGGCGACCTGCTCCGCTTCATCGTCCTCGACGGCCTCGCCAAACCCACCGTCCTGGAGGGCCCCGACCCGGCCGTCCTGCTCGCCGCGTACGGCGAGGTGGGCGAGTAAGTCCCGCCAAAACCCTTCCGTCCGAATTGCCTTGCACGGACGGGCACTTCGGCCCCTCCCCGGCCGTTCACCAAATGGCGGCCGGGGAAGGTACCGTTCGGTAGGGAGCGGGGGTTCGGGCCCGCTGCCAGCGCCAATTGCCTTGTACGAGACGGAGTGGCACCGGATGCAGCACGCAGTGGGGTCTCCGCTGCCGCCGCCCCACCAGCCGGGGCAGGGACCGGCCGCCGGTTGGATGCCGACGGGACAGCACCCGGGCCCGCAGCATCCGGGTTCGGTGCCCCCACCGCCGGCGGCCCCGCCGATGCCGTACACGATCCCGCGCCACGTGCCGGACACCACCGGCCATGTCCAACTGCCGCCCGGCGGCCCCGTGGCCATGCCGAGCACGCCCCCCGCGCAGGCCGCCCCCGACCCGACCTCCACGACCCTCGCGGTGCTGCTCATCGGCCCCGCCGGCGCGGGCAAGACGAGCGTCGCCAAGTACTGGGCGGACCACCGCCGGGTCCCCACCGCCCACATCAGCCTCGACGACGTCCGCGAATGGGTCCGCTCCGGTTTCGCCGACCCCCAGTCCGGCTGGAACGACCACTCCGAGGCCCAGTACCGCCTGGCCCGCCGCACCTGCGGCTTCGCCGCCCGCAACTTCCTCGCCAACGGCATCTCCTGCATCCTCGACGACGCCGTCTTCCCCGACCGCCCGGTCGTCGGCCTCGGCGGCTGGAAGCGCCACGTCGGCCCCGGCCTCCTCCCCGTCGTCCTCCTCCCGGGCCTCGAAATAGTCCTGGAGCGCAACGCGAAACGCTCCGGCAACCGCCGCCTCACCGACGAGGAGGTCGCCCGCATCCACGGCCGCATGGCCGGCTGGTACGGCTCGGGCCTCCCGATCATCGACAACTCCCAGATGGACGTACAGCAGACGGCGCAGGTGCTCAATGACGTCCTGGCGAGGTCAATAGCAAGCCCCCCGAGCTGGTAGTCACCGGAGACCGGTCCCACCCAAGGGGCGCGGGGCTGTATCAATTTGCGGCTCCGCCGCGTGGGCGCGACCAGCCCCCACCGGCCCGCAGCCGAAACTCAAGGCCCGTCCCCCGAACGGCACCCTCCCAACCGGCACAATCCAGCCACCCCTCCTACGCTCATCTCATGTCAGAGGTCTACGCAGCCCGCAGAGCCAGGCTCAGGGAACGCGCCCAAGCCGGCGGCAGCCAATCCGCCCTGGTCACCCACCCGGCCAACGTGCGCTACTTGGCCGGCCCCGCCCCACAGGACACCGTGCTGCTGCTGGGCAAGCGCGACGACATGCTGGTCTGCGCGAGCCCCCTGGACGAGCGTCCAGCAGAGGGGCGTCCCGACGAGACCCTGCACATCCACACCCTCCCCAGCCCAGGTGGCGATCCCGCCGTAGCGGCGGCCGACCTCGCGTCAGCGAACGGCGCCGAATCCATGGCCGTGGAGGAACACCACCTCACCGTGACCCGCCACCGAGCCCTCCGCTCGGTCGCCCCCGCGCTGCGCCTCACCGACATCGGGGGCGCGGCGGAACAGCTCCGGGTCATCAAGGACGAGGAGGAGATCTCCTGTCTGAGAATCGCCGCCGAGATCGCAGACCAGGCCCTCGGCGAGCTGCTGGAGTCGATCCTCGTCGGCCGCACCGAACGCCATCTCGCCCTTGAACTGGAGCGGCGGCTCGTCGACCACGGTGCCGACGGCCCCGCCTTCGCCACGTCCGTCGCGACCGGTCCGCACTCCGGCCGACGCGGCCACCGGCCGACCGACCGCCGGGTGGAGGAGGGAGATTTCCTCGCCGTCTGCCTCGGCGCCACCTACCGCGGCTACCGCTGCGAGATCGGCCGTACGTTCGTCATCGGCACCTCGCCCGCCGACTGGCAGATCGAGCTGTACGACCTCGTCTTCGCCGCCCAGCGCGCCGCACGGGAGTCCTTGACCCCCGGCGCCGCCTACCGGGATGTGGACCGCGCGGCACGTCAGGTGCTGGACTCCGCGGGGTACTCGGAGGGCCTCGCACCCCTCACCGGCCACGGTGTCGGACTCGAAATCGACGAGGACCCGCAGCTGGCCCCCGCGGCCATGGGTAAACTGGACGCTTGCGTGCCGGTCACCGTCGAACCGGGGGTCCACCTCCCGGGCCGGGGCGGTGTCCGGATCGATGACACGCTCGTCGTACGCCCTGAGGCGGACGGCGGACCCGAGCTACTCACCATCACGACCAAGGAACTGCTCGCGCTCTAGCTTTTCGAGCTGTGCGCGTGCCCCGTGGTCGTCCACGTCAGTCCAGGAGATTCCGCAACCGTGGCTTCCACGAACGACCTCAAGAACGGCCTGGTGCTCAAGCTCGACGGGGGCCAGCTCTGGTCCGTCGTCGAGTTCCAGCACGTCAAGCCCGGCAAGGGCCCTGCCTTCGTGCGCACCAAGCTCAAGAACGTGCTCTCCGGCAAGGTCGTCGACAAGACGTTCAACGCCGGCGTCAAGGTCGAGACGGCCACTGTCGACAAGCGCGACATGCAGTTCTCGTACATGGACGGCGAGTACTTCGTCTTCATGGACATGGAGACCTACGACCAGCTCATGGTCGACCGCAAGGCCGTCGGCGATGCCGCCAACTTCCTGATCGAGGGCTTCACCGCCACGGTCGCGCAGCACGAGGGCGAGGTGCTCTTCGTCGAGCTGCCCGCTGCCGTCGAGCTGACGATCCAGGAGACCGAGCCCGGTGTCCAGGGCGACCGCTCCACCGGTGGCACCAAGCCCGCCACCCTGGAGACCGGCTACCAGATCCAGGTCCCGCTCTTCATCACCACCGGTGAGAAGATCAAGGTCGACACCCGTTCCAGCGACTACCTCGGCCGGGTGAACAGCTAACCGTGGCTGCCCGCAATACGGCCCGCAAGCGCGCCTTCCAGATCCTCTTCGAGGGCGACCAGCGCGGAGTCGGCGTCCAGACCGTTCTCGCGGACTGGATCCGGCTCTCCCGGGACGACACCCGGCAGCCGCCGGTCAGCGAGTACACGATGGAGCTGGTCGAGGGGTACGCGCAGCACGCGCGCCGTATCGACGAGCTGATCGCGCAGTACTCGGTCGGCTGGACGCTGGACCGCATGCCCGTGGTGGACCGCAACATCCTGCGCCTCGGCGCCTACGAGCTGATCTGGGCCGACGAGACCCCGGACGCCGTCGTCCTCGACGAGATGGTGCAGCTGGCGAAGGAGTTCTCCACGGACGAGTCGCCCTCGTTCGTGAACGGCCTGCTGGGCCGCTTCAAGGACCTGAAGCCCTCGCTGCGCCGCGACGAGGCGTAAGCAGTACGTGAGCGAAACGCCGGAGGGCCCGCAGCGACACCGCTGCGGGCCCTCCGGCGTTCCCGTACCCATGAGGCCCCTGAGGCCCGCAGAAAGCCGCCGGGGTGGCCGGAACCGTGAAGTTCCGGCCACCCCGGCGGCACGTTTCTGCTGAGACGGGGAGCGGCTCAGTTCTCCTCGTGGGAAACCGCGCGACGCGCGTCCGCGTCCAGCACGCCCCAGCTGATCAGCTGCTCGGTGAGGACCGAGGGCGACTGGTCGTAGATGACGGCGAGTGTGCGCAGGTCGTCCTGGCGGATCGAGAGCACCTTGCCGTTGTAGTCACCGCGCTGGGACTGGATCGTGGCGGCGTACCGCTGCAGCGGGCCGGCCTTCTCGGCGGGCACGTGGGCCAGCCGCTCCAGGTCCAGCACCAGCTTCGGCGGCGGCTCGGCGGCCCCGCCCGGCGTGGTGCCCGGCAGCAGCTCCTGCACCGGAACCCCGTAGAAGTCCGCCAGCTCGGCGAGGCGCTGCACGGTGACGGCACGGTCGCCGCGCTCGTACGACCCGACCACGACCGCCTTCCAGCGTCCCTGGGACTTCTCCTCGACACCGTGGAGGGAAAGGCCCTGCTGGGTGCGGATGGCCCGGAGCTTGGCCCCGAGCTGTTTGGCGTATTCGCTGGACATATAGCTCCCCGGACACTGTGTCTACGCGGCAACAGTGTTTCCGTGCCGCGCGGCTGGTAACTCACTGTGAGGTTACGCAGCGTTACACTTCCGCGTCAAGCCGAATGGTCCGCACCGGGTCTTCCGTGCCGGCGGTGGCTGATTACTCCATAGGGGTGATCAGGCGTGTCGCCCCGGCCTGCTAACGTGGATGGCGCAAATCCGACGTCCTTTAAGGTCCGTCCCGTGAGGCGGAGAAGGAGGTCCGTTTCTTATGGACACCCAGCAGTACGAGTCCGATGCGCGGCCGGTCCTCGAGGCCCCCGACATCGCGCGGGTCCTGACCCGCATCGCCCACGAGATCGTCGAGCGCGCCAAGGGCGCCGACGACGTGGTTCTCCTCGGCATTCCGACCCGGGGCGTCTTCCTCGCCCAGCGGCTCGCCGTCAAGCTCGAAGAGATCACCGACCGCAAGATCCCGGTCGGCTCCCTCGACATCACGATGTACCGCGACGACCTGCGCATGCACCCGCCGCGCGCGCTGGCCCGCACCGACATCCCCGGTGACGGCATCGACGGCCGTCTCGTCGTCCTCGTCGACGACGTGCTCTTCTCCGGCCGCACCATCCGCGCCGCCCTGGACGCCCTGAACGACATCGGGCGCCCCCGCGCGGTGCAGCTCGCGGTCCTGGTCGACAGAGGCCACCGCGAACTGCCCATCCGCGCCGACTATGTCGGCAAGAACCTCCCCACGTCGCTGCGGGAGACGGTCAAGGTCCAGCTCGCCGAGGAGGACGGTCGCGACACCGTGCTGCTCGGCGCCAAGCAGACCCCGTAGCGGGCCGAGGGGCGTACGCCGGTTCGGCGTGCCCCCGTCTGCCCGGAATCTCCCTCTTTCGCGAACTGCCTTACGGAGCCTGACAGATGCAGCGTCATCTCATCTCGGCCGCCGACCTCTCCCGCGACGACGCCGTCCTGATCCTCGACACCGCCGAGGAGATGGCCCGGGTCGCCGACCGGCCGATCAAGAAACTGCCGACCCTGCGCGGCCGTACCGTCGTCAACCTCTTCTTCGAGGACTCCACGCGCACGCGTATCTCCTTCGAAGCCGCCGAGAAGCGCCTCTCCGCCGACGTCATCAACTTCACCGCCAAGGGGTCGAGCGTCTCCAAGGGCGAGTCCCTGAAGGACACCGCGCAGACCCTGGAGGCCATGGGCGTCGACGCGGTCGTCATCCGGCACGGAGCCTCCGGAGCGCCGTACCGGCTCGCCACCTCCGGGTGGATCGACGCCGCCGTCATCAACGCCGGTGACGGCACCCACCAGCACCCGACGCAGGCCCTGCTCGACGCGTTCACCATGCGACGCCGGCTCGTCGGCCGGGACGCCGGGCTCGGGCAGGACCTGGCCGGCAAGCGGATCACGCTCGTCGGCGACATCCTGCACAGCCGCGTCGCCCGCTCGAACGTCGACCTGCTGCACACCCTCGGCGCCGAGGTCACCCTCGTCGCCCCGCCCACCCTGGTGCCGGTCGGCGTCGAGTCCTGGCCCTGCGAGGTCTCCTACGACCTCGACAGCACGCTCTCCAAGTCCGACGCGGTGATGCTGCTGCGCGTGCAGCGCGAGCGCATGAACGCGGCGTTCTTCCCGACCGAGCGCGAGTACTCGCGGCGCTACGGCCTCGACGGCGACCGTATGGCGAAGATGCCCGAGCACGCGATCGTGATGCACCCGGGGCCGATGGTCCGGGGCATGGAGATCACCGCCGAGGTCGCCGACTCGGACCGCTGCACCGTCGTCGAGCAGGTCGCAAACGGAGTCTCCATCCGGATGGCCGTGCTCTATCTGCTTCTGGGCGGCAACGAACCCGCCGTCAGCCACGCCCGCATCGAGGAGAAGTAAGTCACATGAGCAAGATCCTGATCCGTGGTGCGAAGATCCTCGGCGGCGAGCCGCAGGACGTGTTGATCGACGGGGACACGATCTCCGAGGTGGGTGTCGGCCTGAGCGCCGAGGGCGCCGAGATCGTCGAGGCCGAGGGGAAGGTCCTCCTCCCCGGTCTCGTCGATCTGCACACCCACCTGCGCGAGCCCGGCCGCGAGGACTCCGAGACCGTCCTGACCGGCACGCGGGCCGCCGCGAGCGGCGGTTACACGGCCGTGTTCGCCATGGCCAACACCTTCCCCGTGGCCGACACCGCCGGTGTCGTCGAGCAGGTCTACCGGCTCGGCCAGGAGCACGGGTACTGCGATGTGCAGCCCATCGGCGCCGTCACGGTCGGCCTGGAGGGCAAGAAGCTCGCCGAGCTGGGCGCCATGCACGAGTCGGCCGCCGGGGTCACCGTCTTCTCCGACGACGGCAAGTGCGTCGACGACGCGGTGATCATGCGCCGCGCCCTGGAGTACGTGAAGGCCTTCGGCGGAGTCGTCGCCCAGCACGCCCAGGAGCCCCGGCTCACCGAGGGCGCCCAGATGAACGAGGGCGTCGTCTCCGCCGAACTCGGGCTCGGGGGCTGGCCGGCGGTGGCCGAAGAATCGATCATCGCCCGGGATGTCCTGCTCGCCGAGCATGTCGGCTCCCGCGTCCACATCTGCCACCTCTCGACCGCCGGATCCGTCGAGATCGTCCGCTGGGCCAAGTCCCGGGGCATCGACGTGACCGCCGAGGTCACCCCGCACCACCTCCTCCTCACGGATGAGCTGGTGCGCTCCTACAACCCCGTCTTCAAGGTCAACCCGCCGCTGCGCACCGAGCGCGATGTGCTGGCCCTGCGCGAGGCGCTCGCCGACGGCACGATCGACATCGTCGCCACCGACCACGCCCCGCACCCGCACGAGGACAAGGACTGCGAGTGGGCCGCCGCCGCCATGGGGATGGTCGGCCTGGAGACCGCGTTGTCAGTGGTGCAGGAGACCATGGTGGACACCGGGCTCCTCACCTGGGCCGGGGTCGCCGAGCGCATGTCCGCCAAGCCCGCCGAGATCGGGCGGGCGGCGGGGCACGGCCGTCCCGTCTCGGCTGGTGAGCCCGCCAACCTCACGCTCGTCGACACGGAATACCGTGGGTCGGTGGACCCCGCGGGCTTCGCTTCGCGCAGTCGCAACACCCCGTACGAGGGGCGTGAGCTGCCGGGCCGTGTGACGCACACCTGGCTCCGGGGCAAGGCCACGCTCGTCGACGGGAAGCTCACGTGACACCTCTGGAACTGACCCACCTCGCGGCCGGGGAGAAGTCCGCCCCGGTGACCGACTGGGCGGCCCGTATCGGCTGGCTCGTCGGCCTCGCCCTCTTCATCGCGCTCGTCTACTGGCTGATGCGTGAGGGCTGGAAGTGGCGCGGCACACTCCAGGGAGACCTGCCCGGGCTGCCCACGTCGCCGGAAGAGCCCGGCGAGGTGAAACTGACGATGAGCGGCCGCTACCACGGCTCCACCACCGCCGGGCAGTGGCTCGACCGCATCGTGGCGCACGGCCTGGGCACCCGCAGCAGGGTCGAGCTGACCCTGACGGAGGCCGGCCTTGATGTCGTACGACCGGGGGCCACCGACTTCTTCATCCCGGCCGACGCGCTGCGCGAGGCCCTGCTCGGCAAGGGCATCGCCGGGAAGGTGCTCAGCGAGGGCGGTCTGCTGGTCGTGACGTGGGCGCACGGCGACCGGCTGATCGACTCCGGGTTCCGTTCGGACCACGCGGCCGAGCACACCGAGTGGGTCGACACCCTGAACAGCATGATCAACAAGAGTCTCGAAACGACCGACACGGAAGGCGCACGATGACCACCTCCACCAGGGGAGCCGCCAAGGTTCCCGCCGTACTCGTCCTGGAGGACGGCCGGATCTTCCGCGGCCGTGCCTACGGGTCCGTGGGGGTGACCTTCGGCGAGGCCGTGTTCTCCACCGGCATGACCGGCTACCAGGAGACCCTGACCGACCCGTCGTACCACCGCCAGGTCGTGGTGATGACCGCCCCGCACGTCGGCAACACCGGTGTCAACGACGAGGACCCGGAGTCGTCCCGCATCTGGGTCGCCGGGTACGTGGTGCGCGACCCCGCGCGCGTGCCGTCCAACTGGCGCTCCCGCCGCTCCCTCGACGAGGAGCTGCGCAACCAGGGTGTCGTCGGGATCTCCGGCATCGACACGCGCGCGTTGACCCGCCATCTGCGCGAGCGCGGCGCGATGCGCGTCGGCATCTTCTCCGGCAACGCGCTGCCCGACGACGGGACCATGCTGGCCGAGGTGCGCCAGGCCCCCGAGATGGCGGGCGCGGACCTCTCCGCGGAGGTCGCCACCAAGGAGACGTACGTCGTCCCCGCGATCGGTGAGAAGAAGTACACCGTCGCCGCCGTCGACCTCGGCATCAAGGGCATGACCCCGCACCGCATGGCCGAGCGCGGCATCGAGGTGCACGTGCTCCCGGCCACGGCGACCGTCGAGGACGTCTACGCCGTCCAGCCCGACGGCGTGTTCTTCTCCAACGGCCCGGGCGACCCCGCCACCGCCGACCACCCGGTCGCCGTCATGCAGGCCGTCCTGGAGCGCGGCACCCCGCTCTTCGGCATCTGCTTCGGCAACCAGATCCTGGGCCGCGCCCTCGGTTTCGGCACGTACAAGCTGAAGTACGGCCACCGGGGCATCAACCAGCCCGTGCAGGACCGTACGACGGGCAAGGTCGAGGTCACCGCGCACAACCACGGCTTCGCCGTCGACGCGCCCCTCGACAAGGTCTCCGAGACCCCCTACGGCCGCGCCGAGGTCTCCCACGTCTGCCTGAACGACCAGGTCGTGGAGGGGCTGCGGCTGCTCGACCGGCCGGCCTTCAGCGTCCAGTACCACCCCGAAGCGGCAGCGGGCCCGCACGACGCCGCCTACCTGTTCGACCGCTTCACGTCTTTGATGGACACAGCTCTGATGGAGGGCCAGCGTGCCTAAGCGCTCCGATATCCAGTCCGTCCTGGTCATCGGCTCCGGCCCGATCGTCATCGGCCAGGCCGCCGAGTTCGACTACTCCGGCACCCAGGCGTGCCGCATCCTGCGCGCCGAGGGCCTACGGGTCATCCTGGTCAACTCCAACCCGGCGACGATCATGACCGACCCGGAGATCGCCGACGCCACCTATGTCGAGCCGATCACCCCGGACTTCGTCGAGAAGATCATCGCCAAGGAGCGCCCGGACGCTCTTCTGCCCACCCTGGGCGGTCAGACGGCGCTCAACACCGCCATCTCCCTGCACGAGGCGGGGACCCTGGAGAAGTACGGCGTCGAGCTGATCGGTGCCAACGTCGAGGCCATCAACAAGGGCGAGGACCGCGACCTCTTCAAGGGCGTCGTCGAGGCCGTCCGCCAGAAGATCGGGTACGGCGAGTCCGCCCGCTCGGT
>Ga0307511_10004243_pt1 | contig 14633 bp, 5 predicted proteins | sample 13_EM_MG_FD_200266 | JGI IMG/M metagenome (GOLD analysis project Ga0307511, IMG submission 200266) | Populus trichocarpa ectomycorrhiza microbial communities from riparian zone in the Pacific Northwest, United States - 13_EM | ecosystem: Host-associated > Plants > Roots > Unclassified | place... | reverse complement strand
AAGAGATAGGGATCCCATTTGGTGATGATCACAGGGGTTGTAAAATTCTTCTAACAACACGTGTTCAAGGCATATGTTTTTCTATGGAGTGCCAGCAAAAAGTGCTTTTAAGAGTCTTACCTGAAGATGAAGCATGGGATTTATTCAGAATCAATGCAGGTTTACGTGATGGGGACTCTACCTTGAACACAGTGGCAAGGGAGGTTGCGAGAGAATGCCAAGGCTTGCCTATAGCACTTGTGACAGTGGGAAGGGCTCTAAGAGGTAAATCACGAGTTCAGTGGGAAGTAGCGTCTAAACAGCTCAAAGAATCTCACTTTGTGCGCATGGAACAAATTGATGAACAAAATAATGCTTACACATGTCTTAAGTTGAGCTATGATTATTTGAAGTACGAGGAAACCAAGTCATGTTTCGTGCTATGCTGTTTATTTCCAGAAGATTATGACATTCCAATCGAGGACTTGACGAGATATGCAGTTGGCTATGGGTTACATCAAGATGCGGAGCCCATTGAAGATGCAAGGAAACGCGTTTCTGTGGCCATCGAAAACCTCAAAGATTGTTGCATGCTGTTGGGCACTGAAACTGAAGAACATGTGAGAATGCATGACCTGGTTCGTGACTTTGCTATTCAGATAGCATCATCAGAAGAATATGGATTCATGGTAAAGGCTGGCATTGGGTTGGAGAAGTGGCCAATGAGAAACAAAAGCTTTGAAGGTTGTACAGCAATTTCGTTAATGGGCAATACACTAGCAGAACTTCCTGAAGGATTGGTATGTCCAAAGCTCAAAGTTCTACTGTTAGAAGTGGAGGATGGTTTGTATGTTCCTCAGAGGTTCTTTGAAGGGATGAAAGAAATTGAAGTTTTGTCTCTGATGGGAGGATGTTTGTCATTGCAATCACTTGAACTCTCAACGAAACTTCAATCGTTGGTGTTGATGGAGTGCGGATGTAAGGACCTCATTCGGTTGAGAAAGCTTCAGAGACTTAAGATTCTTGGTCTTATGTGGTGCTTATCCATTGAAGAGTTACCTGATGAAATAGGAGAGCTCAAGGAGTTAAGGTTGCTGGATGTGACAGGTTGTCGAAGGCTAAGAAGGATCCCTGTGAATTTGATTGGAAGGTTGAAGAAGTTAGAAGAATTGTTGATTGGGGAATACAGCTTTGAGGAATGGGATGTTGATGGGACAAGCACAGGAGGAATGAATGCAAGCCTAACAGAACTAAATTCGTTGTCTCAGTTAGCCGTATTATCATTGAGGATACCGAAGGTTGAATGCATTCCCAGAGATTTTGTTTTTCCCAGCTTGCGCAAATATGATATAGTATTAGGGAATCGGTTTGTGGCAGGACGATACCCAACCTCGACAACATTAATTTCGACAGCTGGTACATCCTTAAATGCGAAGACATTTGAGCAATTGTTTTTACATAAATTAGAATCTGTACAAGTGAGCAGTTGTGGGGATGTTTTCACTCTGTTTCCAGCAAGATTGCGGCAAGGTTTAAAAAATCTGAAGGAGGTGATTGTTGACCGCTGTAAATCATTGGAAGAGGTATTTGAATTGGGTGAGGCTGATGAACAAAGCAATGAGGAGAAAGAGATGCCGCTGCTGTCATCTTTAACAGAGTTACAGCTGGAAATGTTACCTGAGCTCAAATGCATATGGAAGGGGCCCACCGGACATGTCAGCCTCCAAAATCTTGCTCGTCTGGAGTTGGGGTATCTTCACAAACTGACATTTATCTTCACAGCACCCCTCGCTCAAAGCCTGCCAAAGCTAGAACGCCTTAACATACGTAAATGCGGTGAATTGAAGCATATTATCAGAGAAGAGGATGGTGAAAGGAAAATAATTCCACAGTCTCCTGGCTTTCCAAAATTAAAAACTATCATCATAGAAGAGTGTGGTAAACTGGAATATGTCTTCCCTGTCTCCGTGTCTCTAACTCTTCAAAGTCTACCACAACTGCAAACACTTGACATAACAGCATGCGGTGAATTGAAGCATATTATTAGAGAAGAGGATGGTGAAAGGGAAATAGTTCCAGAGTCTCCTGGCTTTCTAAAAATAAAAACTCTCCGTATATCTTACTGTGGTAAACTGGAATATGTCTTCCCTGTCTCCATGTCTCCAAGTCTTCCGAACCTGGAACAGATGACGATTGCTCGTGCTGACAATTTAAAGCAAATATTTTACGGTGGAGAAGGAGATGCACTTACCAGAGATGGCATCATCAAGTTCCCTCAACTAAGAGAATTGTCTCTTCGGCTCAGATCAAATTACAGCTTTTTAGGTCCAAGGAATTTTGATGCTCAATTGCCTTTACAAGAATTAACCATTGAAGGCCACGAAGAAGTGGGTAATTGGTTGGCACAGCTACAAGTACGTAATTTATATTTCTCCACTAATTTAAATTGTCAATTGCGATAATTTATTCTTTCTTCCTCCAAATTTCTAAAAGTAAAGTAATTGATAAATGCTTATTTTTATTTTTTATGATATTTTTTTTATCTAAACATATATAAATATAAGAAACTTAACTGCCTCATTGTTGTTTGCGTTATTAATACCAACAATTAATCATAGAAATCATATTACCTGTTAGATTTAATATATATAAGAACATAAATTTTGTGTTCAAATATTTAATTCAATTAAAATATCTTTAAAATTTATTTAACTTTATAACTAAAATAAAATATTAGTTAAAATATTTTTATTTTTTACATGAAACTAATTATTAGGAGTTGTATTAACCTTTTTTCACAAAAATATAATTATTATTCAATTAAGAAAACAACTGAAACAATAATATGTAATCTCTAAGAAGTATTTAATCCTGTTTTTTCTATTTTTTCTCCTATTTATACATCATATAAATTGTTTTTATGAGAGTGAAAAAATATAATATTGTTCTCTGATAAGATGGCCGCCCATGGACAGCAAAATGGCTTCGTACAAAGATTAGAACTTGTACAAGTGGACGATTGTGGGGATGTTCTCACTCCGTTTCCAGCAAAATTGCTACGAGCTTTGAAAAATCTAAGGAGGGTGAACATTTCCAACTGCAAATCATTGGAAGAGGTATTTGAATTAGGTGAGGCTGATGAAGGAAGCAGTGAGGAGAAGGAGCTGCTGTCATCTTTAAAAGAGTTACATCTAAAATGGTTACCTGAGCTCAAATATATATGGAAGGGGCCCACCAGACATGTCAGCCTCCAAAGTCTTGCTCGTCTGGAGTTGGGGTATCTGGACAAAATGACATTTATCTTCACACCGTCTCTCGCTCAAAGTCTGCCAAGGCTAGAAAGACTTTACATAAGTAAATGCAGTGAATTGAAGCATATTATCAGAGAAGAGAATGGTGAAATGGAAATAATTCCAGAGTCTTCCGGCTTCCCAAAATTAAAAAAAATCTTCATAGAAGACTGTGGTAAACTGGAATATGTCCTCCCTGTCCCTGTCACTGTCCCTGTGTCTCCAAGCCTTCTGAACCTGGAAGAGATGCGGATTTTTAAAGCTCATAATTTAAAGCAAATATTTTACAGTGGAGAAGGAGATGCACTCACCACAGATGGCATCATCAAGTTCCCTCGACTAAGACAATTGGATCTTTCTTCCAGATCAAATTACCGCTTTTTTGGTCCAACGAATTTTGCTGCCCAATTGCCTTCTTTGCAAATTCTAGAAATTGATGGCCACAAAGAATTGGGAAATTTGCTTGCACAGCTCCAAGTACGTCTATTTACCAAAATTATATAGTTCCAAAGTGCACAAAATTTATAAGGAATTATATCTAACAAATTGGTACTTCCATGCCCTGTTGCCCTGTTTTCTTTTGATGCAGGGGTTGACAAATTTAGAAAAACTACGCTTGGAATCCCTGCCTGACATGAGGTGTATATGGAAGGGTCTCGTGCTAAGCAAATTAACTACTTTGGAGGTAATCTATCTGGATAAAAATTAGACAAGTTTGTCCAGAGCACACTAATTAACTTCACAAAAAAATTACACTACTTTGCACAGAATAAAAAATGATTTTTATACAAAAGTACATCAAATAACTTCACAAAAAAATTATTAAATTTTTGAAGTCAATTAAAATATCTTTAAAAATTTATGAACTTTATAACTAAAATAAAAACCTTAGTTAGTATTTTTATTTTTATTTTTTACATGAAACTAATTATTAGGAGTCGTATTAACCTTTTTTCACAAAAATCTAATTATTATTCAACTTATCTCTAATTAAGAAAAAAACTAAAACAATAATATGCAACATCATATAAATTGTTTTTATGAGAGTGAAAATATATAATATTTTTCTCTGATCAGATGGCCGCCCATGGGGAGCAAAATGGCTCCTTACAAAGATTAGAATGTGTACCAGTGAACGAATGTGGGGATTTTACAGCAAAATTGCTGCATGCTTTGAAAACTCTAAAGAGTGTGGATATTGAGAGCTGCAAATCATTGGAGGAGGTATTTGAATTGGGTGAGGCCGATGAAGGAAGCAGTGAGGAGAAGGAGCTGCCGCTTCTGTCATCTTTAACAGAGTTACATCTGTCCTTTTTACCTGAGCTCAAATGTATATGGAAGGGGCCCACCAGGCATGTCAGCCTCCAAAGTCTTGCTCGTTTGGAGTTGGGGTATCTTGACAAACTGACATTTATCTTCACACCGTCCCTCGCTCAAAGTCTGCTACAGCTAGAAAAACTTGAGATAGAAAAATGCGGTGAATTGAAGCATATTATCAGAGAAGAGGATGGTGATAGGGATATAATTCCAGAGTCTCCTCGCTTCCCAAAATTAAAAACTCTCATTGTATCTGGATGTGGTAAACTGGAATATGTCTTCCCTGTATCTGTATCTGTGTCTCCAAGCCTTCCGAACCTGGAAAAGATGACGATTTCTGATGCTGACAATTTAAAGCAAATGTTTTATAGTGGAGAAGGAGATACACTCACCACAGATGGCATCATCAAGTTCCCTCAACTAAGTGAATTGGATCTTTCTTCCAGATCAAATTACAGCTTTTTTGGTCCAAAGAATTTTGCTGCACAATTGCCTTCTTTGAAAAGTCTAACCATCTATGGCCACAAAGAATTGGGAAATTTGTCTGCACAGCTCCAGGTACGTCCTTTATATTCCTCCAATATTTTTTTTTCCTTTTTAATTTAAATTGTCAACTTCAATACATGTTGATTTCTTCCTTTAAATTTCTGAAACTGAAGTAATTGATAAGTGGAGATGAATCCTTTAGCCATCCATTAAATTGAAAAGGAGTTGTCTAACTGTATCATTCCCTGTCTCTTGATGGAGGGCTTAAGAAGTAAGAAATTAATTATTGTAATGAAATGATATCGAGATTTTTCAATCTTTATGCTTTCCAAGTTTGAGTGAAATTGAGGCTATTGCCATGTCTACTCATATCCTTTTGTTGGTAAGTTTTTGGCTGAAGTATTGGGGACAGTTCGTTCATCTATTTACCAAAATTATACCTGGAAACATTATGCTTGGGATCCCTGCCTGACATGTTACCAAAATTATACTTGGAAACATCTATTTACCACTATATGTTACTTATTCCAAAGTGCACAAAATTTATTAGGAATTATATCTAACAAATTGGTATCCTTGTTTTCTTTTGATGCAGGGGTTGACAAATTTGGAAACATTTCGCTTGTCCTCCCTGCCTGACATGAGGTGTCTATGGAAGGGTCTCGTGCTGAGCAAATTGACTACTTTGGAGGTGTTTAAGTGTAAGAGACTGGCACATGTATTCACATGCAGCATGATTGTCAGTCTAGTTCAACTGAAAGTTCTACGTATATTGTTCTGTGAGGAATTGGAGCAAATCATTGCTAGGGATAATGATGAAGAAAAGGATCAGATATTGCCAGGAGATCATCTTAAATCTTTACGCTTCCCCAATTTGTGTGAAATTGAGATTAGAGAATGCAACAAGTTGAAGAGTCTCTTCCCAGTAGCCATGGCTTCAGGTCTCCCAAATCTCCAAATACTGAGGGTAACAAAAGCCTCTCAATTATTGAGAGTATTTGGGCAGGATGATCATGCTTCACCTGTCAACGTTGAGAAGGAGATGGTGCTTCCTAATCTAAAGAAGTTGTCGCTAGAACAATTATCAAGTATTGTCTATTTTAGTTTCGGATGTTGTGATTTCTTATTCCCTCGTTTGGAGAATTTGAAGGTCCATCAATGTCCAAAGCTGACCACAAAATTTGCTACTACACCAGATGGTTCAATGAGTGCTCGATCAGAGGTGCCGCTGATTTGACTTGATTGCGTGCCTCTTTTTTAGTGTGTTTGTTTCTTTTTCGCTCAATAATAAGATTTACAAGTTATAATGAGCATGCCATGCTTGAATTGGTTTACAGGTATCCGAAGTAGCTGAAGATTCAAGCATTAATAGACAGTGGAGCAGAGATAACGGGTGGAAAGAAGATTGGTATTAACTATATATGCCTCGTATTATATTCTAAATTAAAACATTTGTTATTCTTACCGTAACAAATTTTATTGTGCAGCAAGACTCAAGTTATTATGCATTAAACTATTCTCATATAATGCAATCCTTTCCTTGGTGTAGAAAAGTTTAATATGGTCCTTGAAGTTTTTGTTATATGGAATACAAGGGACTTGAACAAATTTTGTCCGTGTTCGAGCAAAGCAGAATTGCAGAATCTAAGTTCACTGGTGTTGGATACATGGTCATCTTGTCTATGATAAATTACTCTATACAAAGGCCTCATTTTTATAAATTAATTTACATAATCATTTTAACTCATCTCATTTTTGTCATAACTTAATTTTTGAATTTCCAAATAAATAAATAAATAATAAGATAAAAAAATGAATGAATAAAAAATATTTGAGAATTTGGTTAAGACAACATAAATTTGAAGTTTGAGGATTGAATTATAAATTGGGGGGTCAATTTGATCAAATATTGGAAGCATTGTAAGGTTGGGGATTTAATTGAACTTGAAATTATTTAGTTAATAAAATCAGGATCCAATTGTTAAATGTTAGAAGTTCAAGGAGTAAATTAAAGATAGCTATTTTAAAAAAAACCGGCGCCGTTTCTACTGTTCATCACCTTCTTCCTTAGGAACCGTTCAGCAAAGGCAATATAGTCGTGAAGAGAGAAAACCAGAGGCAGAGTGAACAGAGGGACTGTAGATTATAAATCATGATTTTATAAAACTTAATGTAGAAGGAGACAGACACGAGGATATCTTTAATATTTTAATGAATTGTTTTAAATCACTATAATTTTTGTACTATATTGATTATATTAATAAGGTGTCAACTGTTTTTCGGTTGCAAATGGTAAAATTTATTACGGTGAGATGTTAATTAATTAAAATTAAATTTAATCATATTAAGTGCACGCTAATATGTTAAAGCGATATCACTTATCTTAAATAAATAATAAATATGTTAATTTTGTGTTGGATTAAGAAACTATTAGGAACACGATGTAAATCGTATTTTTAAAAAATTAATTTTTTTTATTAAAATTTAATATATTTTATATGTTTTGGATTATTTTGAAGTGCTGATGTCAAAAATAATTTTAAAAAAATAAAAAAATATCATTGACATGTATTTCAACACAAAAAATTATATAAAAAATAACCACAACTACACTACCAAAAATAATCCAACCAATATAAAATAAAATAAGAGGTCAAAGTGTACGACACTAAAGCCTCTCCCAATTATCAAATGCCCGCAGCAAACCTGCAAGTGCGAAGCATATTCGTTAAACCTGTATGCTAGATTGAACAAACAAAACTCATTAGGCATAAACATTTCATAATTAATGAGAAATTTTTTCTTTTTCTTTTGTTTCTTTGTTTCTTTGCATAAACATTTCATAATTAAAACTTAAAAAATTAATTTAAAAAAAATTAAAATTTTATAAAACTTAATGTAGAAGGTGACACGTCATTAGGCTACTTTGGTAACGCGATTGGCTGGTTACACAGACACCTAGCTATCATTTGATTCTCTGTTGGGGGAGGGGTTTTGTGCGTTTCTGTTTTTGGCTTGAGCGAGACATTTATACAGCTGAGATGACAGTCCAATTATGGGTAGCCACGTGGGGGGAGTGGTAATAATTGCAAAAGAAGGGGTGTTTTCTTCAACTTTCATCATAGAAAAATATGATAAAATCAAAATAGCAAAACAAGAAGAAAGAACAACAGCATAGAAGGGATGCAGTGCAGGTTCCTAGCTATTATAGATTTTTCAATCACAGAAAAAAAGGTTGCAATGATGGAAGACGCGGACCATTAGGCTTACAAGAGAATTATTTAAACAAGTAAAACAATCAGCTGAACGCTGTAAGATCTGATTATTACATTTTTATTGTTGTGTTTTAATTATATGATTTTACAATGGGAGGAGTTCTTAGTCTGTGTGAACAGCAGAACAAAGGCTGCCCACTTCCTCGAACTTCTTTGTTTCTTTCCCTTCTTTTTCTTTTTCTTCTTCTTCTTCTTTCTTTTCTTGGAGAAAGAGGGTTGTGCTGCTCGTTTCGTTTCATTTTCTTCGAAACCATACAGAAAATTCTTGGATCTGTTGATTGTTTTCTAGCTATTAGTCTTTTTCTATAAATCATATAAAACACTAAGAATATATTAATTTAATATTTCTATAAATTAAATATAATTATAAAAACCACTATGATTGGGACAACCACTCTATCATCCTCTTTTTCATACTAATTTTCATCTCCTATTTTCTACAATACTGGCCCCCCAACGTGACCTCACTTTCTTCCTTTGTCCAAAGAAATTCCAAATAAAAGAGAAAAAAAAATAAATTCTGAACAAGTCTTTTCTCCTGAGTTATAACTAGTTATAATTCTGAACAAGTAAATAAATTGATTTTATTTAAATTATATAAAAAAATAAAGCTTGATTTTTTATTTAAAAAGCTTGCTTTTAACCTATTTTTTATCTAAAATATTTATAAAACACTCTAGTTAAGAAATCAAAACAAAGAGCACTCTACTATCCCTGTTTTTGTCCTATATTTATGTGTTTTGATTTGGACAACTACTCTATTATCCTCTTTTTTCATACTAGCTTTCAAATTAGTTTTTTAAAAAATTAATTTGAAATAAAAATAAAATAAAATTTAATTTAATATTTTTTAAGATACTTTATAAGAAACAAGAACAAACACGTTATTTCTCTCCTTATTCGCTGCTGTCATTTCAGGTCCTCATTTCCTGCATTATTTGGAAGAGTATGGAAAAAAAATAAAAAAATCAAACGAGCATGGCTATCAAAAACTAAAATTCAAAATATAGAGAAAAATACTATTGGAGTCCACAGTAAATCTGTGTTTGAATGAACAATAATTTAATCTATTTTTTTTTGATATTATATTATTAAAGTGTCCAAAGAAATTCCAAATAAAAGAGACACAAAAAAATCTCAATCAAAGAGATATAAAAAAAACAGAGTATTTTTATCGAAGGCACAAAAAAATCCCACTCAAACATGTTGTTTTCTTTGCTCTCCTCCGATCTTTCAATGTCTTCTTCCGTTTCTGCCTCCCTCAACCTCTCCTTCTATTTCCACGTCCTTTCCTTTATTTCTGTCTTTCCTTTTCTTTTCTTTTTAAAGCCTTTTTAACCTTTCTATCCTTTCCTAGTGGGTGGACAAAGTTGAACACGTGGCGACCATCTATTAGCTTTTGAGATTACCTTTATCTCCATGTCACTATAAAATATAAGGTTGAACATGTGGAGATGAGGTTGAACATGTGGCGATAATCTATGGGTTCCTTGGATTACCAGGTCCTTTCTCAGAAACATAGTTCTTTTAGCTTTTCTTCAATACTGGCCCCAACGTGACCTTACTTTCTTCCTTCTTTGTCCCATCCTTTTCTTTCTCCTTTGATCATGCCGTGATTTTAGGGGTTTTGTTTTATTCTTTCTTCTTTGTCCCATTCCTTTCTTTCTGCTTTTGTCATGCTGTGATTTTAAGATTTTTATTTTAAGTGTTCGAATAAGTAGATGTTTTTTATAATATTTTTTTATTTGAAAATATATTAAAATAATATTTTTTTTATTTTTTAAAAACTATTTTTAATATCAATATAAAAATAAAAAAATTAATTTAGAATATAAAAAATTATTTTATATCCTATCATTAGCTGGAAACCGCATAATGTAATGATCAATATTATACGATGATAGACAAATTTGGGGTTGGCTGAAGGCGGGGATTCTATTGGTCAACGTATTTTCAAGGTAGTAAAATTAAATGTTTCACTATAAATGACAATATTGATACTTTAAATGAATAAATGATTTTAATATCGTTAAAAGATGTTTTTACCTTGTTATTTGTTCAAATATGGTATACCCAAGCTCCGGCGAACACCAAGAAGTCTCCATTTTAACACAAAGAAAATACTAGAGTTAGGGATTGCTTGCATGAAATCTAGCTAAGTTCTTGCATAAATTAAGAGGTTATAATATTTGTGGATATATAGAATTTGGAAACTTACTAATCAAGTAATGCTTGTTAATATGTAATTATTATTATTATTATTATTATTATTATTATTATTAATGGTGATACAAGCATGATTCCCTTAGCATAGCTCCATAAATCAAATATGATCCATCCAATTGCAGTGTCAAATAACAACCACTATTTGATTCATGAACCCACTTGAACCTAGATTGTGTGGCATTATTTCAACTTAAAAAAATACACCCATTAGTTCTAAATTCCCAACATGTAAAAGAAATGTTAAACTCACGATGAAGTTGGTGTTGGGTTTGCCGAATAGCATATATGCAGCCGAAGTAATAAAATAAAATTATTCGGGAGTTTCTAGAATCTCGTTAAACAGATCTAGAGTTGTTTAGGGATTTATTACCTGAAAATTTGATCATTTTCAGTTTTGAATAATTTTTTAAAGACTGGGTTGTTGCAAACTAAAAGTCGTCCAATTATTCGTCCTTCAACGATAATCCACATGAACCACTAGTCCTTACCTAATTTTTCTAGATCTGGAAATAAAATCTTTGTATTAATTATATTGTAGTCCTTAATTTCTAAAATATATTTTAATCAAGTTATACTTAATTAAATCATCACAATTTAATATATTGGCCCAAAAATGAATTATAATTATAATTAAATAAATTACAATTGAAGATTTGAAGATCATATGTATTGTCTGGTAATGTGTCATAATACCCTAAATATTAGAAAAGTTATTGATGGTTTAAATTACCGGTTTCTCATTGTAATTAATACCATTTTTATCACTAATGTTCTTATTTAACATTAAAGCATGAAGCATATTTGCATGTTAAATTATGTTCATTCTCTACATAACACTAATTGATCATTTGAATAAGATTGCAAACTCTTTTTAAATCTCATTCCACCTTAACCAAGGATTTCTCAGTCAATACTATTTGAGAATAGATTGAACATTTTTTCTAATTCACATAGGGTGATGAAATCCTCTCTTGATCACTCAAATACCTTCATATATTTCATGATATACCCAATGTCTATCATTTTATTACCTCGATTAAGATAACATGTAACATAATCAAAACATAACATTCTTTATATAAGATAACTTAGTGATCTCAAGTCTAAGGATTACATATACAACTGTCACGTGAGTCTTTCCATAGACATAGATAATCTCTCCATATGGAATTTTTATACGGGTCAATTCAGTGTATATGTCTTATGACAAGCACATACATATTAGTTTTAGGTATCCCTTATAGCTCAACTTATGAGAACAGTTGCTTCATTTCATAAAGGAAAAAACATAATATGTATTAGTCTTTATGGCTTTAATAAATATCCAGTATTTAAGAGAGTATCAACCAAGAACATTTTATGAATAATATTTTGATGCATTAAAAATCTCATAATTATAATAACTTTATAATTTTCTTTGCAAAGTATTTTTGTCTCATAAACTTTATCTATACCCTAGATTCATTAATCTAATATTATATGAATATTAAAGTTAAATTAAGCCTTTATTAATAATAAATATGTATTTACATGAATATAATAATACCTTGTGTAACTAACCGATTGGCTACAAGGCATATTAAACTAACAGTTGGTAACCATTCTATACCGATGGTATTATCTTTTATGAAAAAATGAAATTAACTATAGATTTACTGGTTGTCGCATGTGTGCGGCGTCACAACGAATATGGAGAAAAGACTATAGAAAAAAAGGATAAATGTCAAATGTTCAACCCGAATCATAGAGAAAAGACCAGAACATGTTAACTTAGTTGGGCAATTATTCATCTTCTTTCCCTTCCTTTATTCTATCTTTGCTTAGCCTTTTTTGGGCTTGGATCGAATAAAATTTGATATTAAATTGAAGATTATAAGGGGCTAAATTGAAAGAAGAGGGCTTTTCTCAGGTGGGATGAGCTTTGGGGTCTAATTGAAGAGTTGGTGTCAAATTATGGATTAAATTGAAAAGATGAAATGAGATTTAGGACTTAATTGAAGAGTTATTATTGAATATGTCACAGCCTGACCAAACCTGCCAGATATTGTCTATTTGAGGTCTTATCACCCTTACGGATTTGTTCTTGGTGACCACGTATGGTCCCAAAATGCGTCTGATAAATTAGCAACCAACACTACTAATAAGGTCAGTTACTAAATCCTCACTCGCCGATGTTGAATTAGGCTAGAGAATTTTGATGAAATATATATTTTTTATCTATAATTTTATTTTTAGTGTTTTCTATGAATATATTGGATAATTAAATAAAAAATATATTAAAAAAGTTAGTTTATAAAAAGTATATTACGATAACATTGGGCGCAGCTATAGTGGTTTCTATTAGATTGCTTGGATCTAATGATTTGGCTAGTTTTCACAATCATAATTTTTTTTTAAAATACAATAAAATCAAAATAGCAAAACAGATGCGTATTACATTTTTATTATTGTATTTTAAATATATGATTTTACAATGGTAGGAGTTCTTAGTCTGCATGAACAGCAGAACACCACATGAACAGTAGAAGAAAAGCTGCCCACTTCCTGGAACTTCCTTGCTGCTGACTTTGGTGATTTGTTAACACTACCAATATTTCCTTAACACCTAAGGAGTTTTTTTTTAAAAAAAATGGATTGATTTTAACCACATATTTTTGCCGAGTTTGTCTGTTTCTCAATTCAACCTATTTCCTTAAAAAACAAATATGCAATTAAGCTTAAAAAAATTCAATTATGCAAAAAAAAATAAGTTCAAATACTAGATCGAAAACTTTCAAAAACTTTATTATTAATATCTACAAGTCCAGTGAATAGTAATGAGCATAAAACTTCTTTTTCTTTTAATTTATACTATAATTTTGTATTGTGACACATACTTTTAAAAAATATTTTTTATTTAAAAATTTATTAAATATTAAATATATATATATATATAAATAACAAGAAATATTAAAAAATATATTAATTTAATATTTTTAAATTAAATTTAATTATAAAAATCACTCAGACACAGCTAAAAAAACAAACAGCCTCCCTCCCTGTTTTTGTCCTTTGCTTATACGTGTTTTGATTCTGACAACTACCCTATTATCCTCTTCTTTCATGCTACTTTTCAAACTTTCTACAAGACTGGCCCTATGTGACCTTACTTTCTGCCTTCCTTGTCCCTTTCCTTTCTTTCTCCTTCTTTTCTCTCCTCACTTGAGTGTGTGACACAGATGGTACTCATAGACAATTACTTTTAATTGCTTGAGTTTGATCCTTTGTTGTGTTCGTTCCATTATTTCTACTTCTTTGCAAGTCTTTTCCCTTGATGATCTGTTTTTTTTTTTTTAAAAAAGAAGAAAACTAAAAAACACTTTGACCGATCATAGCTTAGGTTAATTACATGTGTTGTTGGAAGCGAGCTGGTATCATCCATGGAGGCGTCTAAGTGATTATCCTCAACCTTTCATTCGTTTCTTTCTTTTCTGGGTGAGTACTTTTACACATTATTTTTCTTCATTTCTTTGTCACTGTCTCTATATTACTATCTTAAGTATGTCATCAAAATGCTTAGACCTTGCCTTGTTGCTTTTGAAGCAGGATTCCATACAGAGCTAAAGGCCTTCTCCATTTCGTTGAGCAATCAGTACCAGTGCTTTTCGCACATATTTTCTCAAGTTAAGGTAATGAAATTCCTATTCCCATTCTCTCTGCGCGCCTTTTACTTGCAATGACTCCCTCTCACGTTCTGTATCCTTATTTCTCTGATTTTGGCACATAATTAGCTGCTTATTACTTTTTTATTGTTGTGTTTTAATTATATGATTTTACGATGGTAGGAGTTCTTAGTTTGCGTGAACAGCAGAACACCACATGAACAGCAGAAAAAAGGCTGCCCACTTCCTCGAATTTCTTTGTTTTTTTTTTAACACTAAAAGAGGAGCCAAGTTTGACTTTCTATCTTTGTTTCTGTTATGGGTGAAATGGAATAGCCTCCCCTGTCACAAATGCTTAATCTAAGGTGTGGTTAATTGATGGAAGTTGCGAGTCAGATATCAGTGGATAGATGACTGGA
>Ga0307511_10004240_pt1 | contig 14637 bp, 15 predicted proteins | sample 13_EM_MG_FD_200266 | JGI IMG/M metagenome (GOLD analysis project Ga0307511, IMG submission 200266) | Populus trichocarpa ectomycorrhiza microbial communities from riparian zone in the Pacific Northwest, United States - 13_EM | ecosystem: Host-associated > Plants > Roots > Unclassified | place... | reverse complement strand
GTACAATGATATTCACACATTAGTGCACTTCACCTTTCCTCTGACAAAGCACCTTTTCGTATCAAAATGGTCCCCATCAGCATTACCCTGCTTATACAACCCCGGGAAAAGATACAGTTCCACATTCTTTGTGATATGCATTGGATCTCTATCATCAACATCGGCATCGGCATCAGGATCGGCATCGACATCCTCCATCACTTCTCCATTAAATTCAGTGCTCCGGCACGGTAGCTCAACCGACCAATATGCCCGCTGTTTTCTCATCTCCATGGCAAACTCTAGGGCCTTCTGCACAATGACTCTCATGCTCGACTCCAACGCATCTCGAGTCTCAGTAGGTTTCGCCCATTCAGAGATCATATTCATGATCTGAGAAGCATGATACCCTGCCACTGCGTGTGTTTGCTCCTGCATCTTTGCCACCGGATCCATGCGGGAAAGAAGGGATACAGTGAACGCTCGCCAGTCATGAAGTTCACGAACGGTTATCGTAGATTGCGTCGCTTTATATTGTGAATCTAAGATCAGCATCTTCCAACGACAAAAAAAATTAAGCAACGGAAATAACTACTAACCTTGGCTGAGCGCTCGCTCGAGGTTATCAATGGCCCCTCTATGCTCTGGAATCCACTGATCAAGGACCGGCTCATAGGGTGTTCCTTCTTTAGGTGGGAAGCTTTCATCACTCGAGAGGCGCCGAAATATTTCCTCTGCAAAGGTATAGCCAACAATTGCCTGTACAGACTCCCTCCTTGTTTTCCTCTGGTCCAGCCGCCTCAGATTCTGATCGCCTGGTGCAATCGTTCTGAGGATCTTTACCCATGCCTCTCGTTCCCCGAGGAATTTTTTATCAATCGGGTGGTCACTTGAAAATGCGACACTCCAGCCCTTCACTTGGACCCACAACGACTGCCACAACCCGAGAATACCACTATCACTCATCTGTATCCCAATAAAGAACTCTTGGTTATCAATGTGGGCCGCAATCTTGTCTACTCTCCTTTGATGTTGGAGTTTCTCTAATCGTTCATTCCCAAGTTGGCTCTCGAGTTCGTTAATCCTGTTCGTCATTTTTCTGAGTTCGATATTCCACAGACGATTATTTTGCTGGGTACTTGTCTTGGTGGAGTATAACTCATGCTTCAGTTTTTGCACTTCTTTCAGGGCGTCCTCGTGTTTTCTCATGAGAAGAGGTACGTCCACATCCCTATGGCCAGCGCTAGAGTCGGGGGGGTGCCCCGTAATTAACTTGGCGGCTCGGGACAAAAACGATTGATTTGCTTCAGCTTGCGTGCTCGAGCCCCCGGTAATATGGTCTCCGTGCACGTGAGCTATCACAGGCCTAGATGCCACCGATGTTGCAATGAGTATTCATGTGGAAAATGTGTTTAGGACTAGTACTTACGTTTGCCGCTTAGCCCCACCGGTATCGATATACGCTTGTCTAAATTGTTCATTATCCTTATATATATCCTTCTGAATAGGGCCCGACTGTTCGTGATCTAAATCACCACCGAAATTATCAATACTAATGCCATTGCAATTTGCTATATTTGAATGCGCTTACGTAAATTTCTTCTAGAGTCAGGTAACTCGGTAGTAGGGGCCTTGTCCCGAGCCCCAGAAGCTGAAGTTCTCGGAGGGCCTTCCTGGTACTGTTTGTCCCTAGCCGACTTTTTGGAGTTTGAGGTAGGATTACTGTAACTACCCTCATGCCTTTCTTCCTCATGCCTTACTTGCGCTGGCGTTCGGGTTGTACTGCTGTAACCATATGTAGACCCCTGATGAATTTCCGTTGGAGTTCGCGATCGATCAACACTCCCAGCTGTAGCGGGCAATGCTACTTGACTTCTTGTATTATGACGCGGCCCATGAGATACTCCTGAACTTGAGTTCGGTTGATTGTTATTGCTGGTATTCATTGGGTGTTGTTGGGGAATACCTCCCCAAGCGTTTCGCTGTGGGTTTGAATCTGACATCAGTATGAAATGTGCACCTTCGCAAGCAAGAAAAAAGGCTGAGCTACATTATCATCACCCTGGGGGTGCGGATTAAAGTCCATTAATATCAACTGGCAATAGGAGCTCGTATTAGAGCTGCCATTGGATGTCCCAACCTTGTCAGATGAACTCCGACTGAATAGATCCAGTGCTCGCTTCGGGTTTATCCGATAAGAGCTAGCTTGACGATCGAATGGACCAGTATGCATAGCATGCTCTCCACCTGAAATACCTGCCACCATTCCGTTGACCCCAAATCAACAAGCATAGATTCAAATGTACGTTTAGCCATCGTCTTGATTAATCACGCATACCACATCAATGGTTATGCCTATGAGGCCTCAACCCGTGGGGTGATAGTGGATGGTCATATGCCATGATGCAAACCCCCAAGCCTTATCCAACACCAGTAGTCGGCAGTTGGCTGCGTTTCTTATCGACTGAAAAAAACAAAAACCAGTTGTAAGGTATTTATTTACATACAGTATGTACTCGAGAACATACTCTATCCCCCGCTTTCAACGCAACCGGTGGCTGCGGCTGAAGCACATTTTGAATTTTCCACTGCAGGTTTATGCAAACAATGACAGTACTTATTTCATGTGCTGGAGGCCTTTTTCAGTACAGGGGTTTGTCCTGACAAGGCTCACGAAGGATTATTCAATAATTCGCTCAAGAAAAAAGAAATCCACATCATATTGCCGTTCCGATTTCCCCCTGGGTGAGCTACCAGTCCGAAATTGTGGGGGTGTTTTGCAATGTTAGGTGCCCTCTGAGCATTTCGTGTGGGTAGCTGATTTCGTAATTAATCGATTCTCATTAGTGCTTTCACCCAGGTCATGTATGATTCCCACTTGCATCTACTGGACAATTTTGATTACATGTATTCAGTCCTTATTTAGTCCTTAAAGGCATATATTCCGAGCATATATTTGTTATAAGCATACTGTAACTCATTCAGCTTGCACCGTATTGCTGGGTTTTCCATATATAACCACCATCCTATCCTCGGACGGAGGGTCATGGAGGATTCCACAAGCCTTAATCCGGACGTGCTTCAGTAAATTTTGAGGATAAAATTTTATCACAAGGCTGAGCCCAAGGTATTGCCATTGGTGGGGAAAATAGGTCAGATACTTTTACCGGAACGGCCCTTTTACGCACCTCCCTGCGAGTCGCGGTCCGAAGCGCTCACGTAGGGCAAGATGCAGCTAGTATCCATGCATGTCCACTCGGTTGACAAACCTCCTCAATCTGTCTGATTGCAAATTCACCCACATATATAGTGGGACCCAACTGAGCAACATGTATAGTCAAGCCTCGCTTATTGGACTTCTGCTGGATATCTGTATTTGCTAACCTATTGGACTGAGGCTCCCAGCTCTAGCGTATCCAATAAACCGGGTTTGACTATTCACTAATGGCCCCCAGCCGCAATGGCTGCTCCGACCAGTTGGTACTTATATTAGATTTCCATGACACAGGCTCTTGTTCACGGAGAATTGAAAAGTCGGTCCTCAAGATCTTTAACTAGCTCGCCCTCATTCTACAGGAAAAAACCATTCTTCCCTCTCGACAGCCTTACACCTGAAAACCACCACTGGGAGAAAACGAGCCCGCTGCCCATTTCCTATATACCTTGATCTAGCATGGCTGAGACCGCGATTATCATTGGGATAGATTTTGGCACAACAGTAGGTTCTTCCTGAGATTTACTCTAAATAGGCAGGTTCTAGCGTTGACTCCCTTCCCTCGCTCAATAGTACTCCGGTGTTTCTTGGGCACTTACGAGCAGTAAACGCGTTAATGTTATCAATGACTGGCGCACCCTGTACGGTGCAGTCGGCAACCAGGACAAAGTGCCTAGTTCTATCACCTACACCACCAATGGTAGCGTCAACAATTGGGGGTATATGGTTGATGAGGTGAAAGAGGACCCATTCCAGTGGATTAAGATCATGCTTGACCCTTCGCATAAATATTTCAACGATACACAACAGAGGAAGCAAGTGTCTGCCCGCTTGGAAAGACTAGGCAAGACCCCAGAGGATGTGGTGGCGGATTACCTAAAGTGCCTGTGGGACTATACCATTGCGCATTTAAAACGGAAAAAGGGCAACGACTTTCAATCCGTGTACACCGTGAAGGTCGTGTTGACTGTGCCTGCTGTTTGGTCAGCACTGGCAAAAGACAAGACACTGAAGGCGGCAAAGAAAGCAGGGATTCAGACGGAAATTAAGCTGGTAACGGAGCCAGAAGCTGCAGCATTAGCATTGATGAAGGACAAGTGTGAGGAGACGGCTGTTAAGGTGTGTGTAATTGCAAGTCTTTGTGTTTTATGTCTCGAAAGTAGGGGACTGAGAGATATGGTATATCTAGGTCGGTGATGGGTTGGTTGTTTGTGATGCAGGTGGTGGTACAGTAGACCTAATCAGCTACAAAGTAGAGTCACTCAAACCCCTCAAAATTCGGGAGTGCGTCATGGGTGATGGTGAACTCTGTGGGTCTGTTTTTCTCGATATTGCATTTGAGCAACATATCCGCTCGCTTGTTGGCGAGCGGCAATACGACCATGGACGTATCCGGCCTAGGGACAAGAAAACAATGCTTAGGGAGTTTCAATTTGGGACCAAGCGGTCTTTTACAAGAGCTCAGGTTGCAAATATCATCGTTGATTTGAAGGGTGTACAGGATGATGAGACGATGGGGATCGATGATGAAGTTATTACAATCTCGCCGTACGTATATTTCAGCGATGAACTGAGGAGCAAGTATTGATACCCACTATCGGCCAATAGCGGTACTCTGAGGGAAATCTTTGATTCTATCTGCCAGAAGATTCAGGCTCTAGTTAAAAAGCAGCTACTTGGGATTCAGAGCAAGGGAATTCCAACAAAGGTATGCGACTCCCAACTCGATAGTGAATGCAACATGCTGAATGCACTAATTAGGCAATAGGTCTTGTCGGCGGTTTTGGGGAGAGCACATACCTCTATGAATATCTGCAAACCGCGAACAGTGATGTTAAGGTTCTGCAAGAACCAGGAGCGTATGTCTACTCACCCATAAACTATATAACTATATAACCTTAGAGCTAACAAGCCTTTTCCCTAACCCTCTAGTATCTCAGCCGTTTGCCGTGGTGCAACCTTATGGGGCCTAGAACAAAGCCATGCAACCTCTTTCCTGTCTCGCATAGCACGCTCTAGCTACGGAATTGATTACAAGCTCCCATGGGACCCGACAAACCCTAATCATCAACCTTCGGATAAGAATTGGGACTCTGCAAGCAGCCGTTGGATGGCGCACGGCCAGATGACATGGTTATTGAAGCGGGTACGTAGTCATACATATTTAATATTTCTACAAGAGCTAACTCTCGAGCTCTCATTTTCCTCAGGGGGAAGAAGTTGTCGAAGGGCACGTACTCAAAGGATCAGGACATTACAACCTTGAGATAAGCCCCAGCAACTACGGAAACTGGACCAAAAGTGAAAACCTCTACTACAGCGATGCGGGAGTACCTCCGGGTAGGAAAGATGACCCGAGGGTTAAGCAGTTATGTTCAGTCAGCTTTTCTATCCCTTATACTGATATACGGCGGCAGCCAACGTACAGGAATGAAGGAAAGGAGTGGACAGATGTTCAAACCTCGAGAGATATCTTGTGCGGTGGTGCAGCGCTCGATTTTAGGGTTATGTATGATGGAAAGATGTTACAATCTGTGGAGGCAAATTATGTTGAAGATAACTAATTGAAAATTGGAATGTACCGTCCGTCTTGTATATAACTGATGGAGGGATTGATATCAATATTACATTTACCGCTGTTGGCACGGGGCATCGTAGTGTATTTCATACTCACCCTGTTTTACTATAATATCCACGTTGTTTGAATGACCTCTATCACTAAAGGATATCAGCGTTTTTGTAGTAAGAGGAATCCCCACTGCAAGCGTTTAACACCGATATACGTGCACTTTGTGTTAGGCGTGATAATTTCCTCCAAGGCATGAGGTGTTTGTGATTCTAAGTGCTGTTAAAACATTGCTTGCAGATTGTCAAATAGAGCCCCAAATAGGATATTGCCATTCCCGTTCCCATCCCTAGACTACCACCTCCACGAGCTATTCTATATTCCCGAGCCATTCTGAAATTATTCAAAATCTGCCCTCGAAGGTAATTTATCCTCTCCACACTCATCCCTCAGACCTTGAACCTCGCTAAGATTAGGATTGGTACTAGCGAAGATCGTGGCCATAGATTCTTCGGAAATTAAGAATTTCTAGAAGTATTCTCGCGCGGGTGCACCTTGCGCACCCTACACACCTTGGATATAGGTAGCTGCTGAGGCTCTGACCTGCTCCACTGAAAGTGCGATAGGAGATTGGCAGGCTCTTAGTGCATTAGGTGTGCACGGATGGAGGGTACACAGACGGACAATAGGAATGGTTGGGAATAACTATGAAAGATGGAATTATTCTGTGGAGTTACTTTCATTGGGTAACCTGTTTGGTAGACATTACTATATACCACTCCGATTCCATGGACTTTTAAACACCACGGTGACGGTTAACCCCAGAGTAGTCGCTATCGGACCGTATCTAGTTCTTGCTCTTGAGTTTTAAGCTAAGCGACGAAGGGCTCTTGCATGTTGTGTTAACGTTCCTTGTGCAACTGCCTCAGCACTAAAGTGACTGTGAGATCCGATATTGGACATGAATGGTAAATTCATCGAATGTGGTGCAGAGCGATACACCGCATTAGTTTGGTGGATACTGCAGTGCAGCTCACACAATGGTGCTGTAGTCTTACATACAGTAGACCTCATAAGAATGTCCGATATAAGCTCGAAGATAATTACCCGGTACTGAGTACATTAAAGCACTATGCTAAAGTACCCCATTTAGCAGGGGTTTGTGCCAACTGGAGCCAGAGCAGATCAGTATCTATTCCGATAACGGAATTTCCCGAATGAGTAGTCAACCCCCGAATTAGCTAAGCTTATCGATAAGAAATGGGCCAGTGTTAGGTAGTCTGGGCGCCAAGAGGACCTTCCCCTAGGCAAATTAAATATACTGTCTTTGATCGCACCCACAGATCCTGTGAATCTACAATCCGCCGTGAGGCTACCAAAGCTGGGCTACTCCAGACTAAGGTGGGCCCGGAGAACACTCTCCTTTGCATATATATATATATATTAAACGAATAGTAGGCTAACTAGTGTTCTATATTGGTAGCTAGTGCAGTTCTCCCAACATTTGGAAGCTGGTTAACACCGATATGCGCCTTTATTAGCCCTACGTGGATTATTAGCCCTACGTGGACTCCTGCATCTTTGATCCCATTTTCTGTGTTGATTTTATTTGCGTTTTCATTCCATCCTTCCATCTGATGATCCTCTGACCCGGTCAGAGTTAAGAATATGTGCTTATATTTAGTCGTGAATTCACTTGATAGCAGGCAGTCGTACTCCTAGGAGATCGCAATGCTCCATACGCAGGTGCCAGTTGCTCCTTGCTCCTGAAGAGTGGTATTCGCCCATAATCTGGAGGTAACGAAACCCAAAAGCTCATCACGGTCTCGGAATACCTGGATTGCACTCATGCCGCTCCATGGAGCTTCAGGTTACGAGAGATTTTCTTTTCTAGTCACGCAGTTTTGGGGAAAGTTCTCTCGGAGGTATCTACTGTACAATACATTCTCTAGAGCTAGTGTTCTGCAGCTGTTGCCTATCCCAATCCTAAAGCCAAAAATGGTATTCTAGGTAAAATCCAAGTGTACAGAGATAAAGGTTTCTGAGAAATAACGCAAAAGGAATGTAATAACAACTGTGAGCGCATTAACAGACTGGTAGATACTAATATGCCAGGAAATTTTCATCTTACCGCAACCTCATTTTGCCAGCTCACCGATTCCTTGCTCATAGTGTGACCCTCCCCATCACATCTCTATCTATCCTCTTTGAATTCCCAATGCTACGCACAGCTCTCTAGGTAGATACGAACCTAGTCTACTAAGGGCCTGTCCCATAGTGCCCCATCCACCCCCCTGCCCCACTATTTTCCTCTTCCCCTTGTCCACACCCGAACCCAGACAAACCCTTGTACCCTCTCCACCTTCAAATTGGTCATCTATTGGCAGTTTTGAATCACCCAGCAGCAATGGGCATGGCGAGTTGTATCCTATTTGAGTTGCCGGGACTTGGTTAGCCTCATGTTTACGTTTTACATTTTCGTTCTTTCCAGCATGCTCTGGGCTCCGGATCCTAGAGAGGTGGTGCTCAATCACCTTCATCATTCAGGTATGGGTGAGATCGGGTGGCAGGCTGAGCATACCTCTACTGACCGCAGCGTGGCCACAGGATTGTATGTGATGTGCATATGCCGATGGAGTTAGAGAACAAATCACATCATGAGCTCGGTCCTAACTTGAGGATACACTGGCGCGTAGTACTATCTATTCCATAGTATAGGCTACAGGTGTATTCTAAATATATAATGCAATATAAAGTCCCCATAATACTTAATTTCTAGGTTGACACAACATGTCATCCTCTAAACGTACCACACCTTTAACCTACTTCCCAAACTCCGGACAATGGAAAAAAAAGTTGCACATGCTCTATGAAATCTAGAAGCATTAAGTCGATCACATAAGAACTTTATTCCAACATAGTAGATCACCTACATCCGCAAAATAAAATCAACATCGGCAGTGGGTCCTTTCAAACGCACATCGGCTTCAGGTACTTACTTCCGGTGCTCCCAAGTGACCTACCACCAGCTGAATTATATACTCCCCAGGGCATTCTGATTTCGCAGGATGTTTCAGATGCTTGTATCCTGGACTAGATTCGGTAGGTGGTTTGCACTTCCTCTCTTGCTGAGGGTACCGGTTGCTATGCCGACTGTTACCTGTTTTTTCTTTGGTCAGTCGTCGGTCCAAGTGAACGCTGTCCTCGTTACGGTATATTTCTCTACTTTGTTTAAGTACCAGAATTAAGTCTCGTAGTTATGCCAGATGAAATGATCAAAAGAACCAATAGCGGGAGGCTGGAATTCTTCGTGGGAAGCAGTTTCGCAGCTAGCCTACGCATACAGATTACGTATACAGTTTCTTGCCAACCAGACCAAAGTGTGCACAGCCAACAGACATACACTGATCAAGTAGTATGTCTGGTGAATTGTTGAAAACAACTGAACTGAGGTTGCATGGCCATGGGAGAATACCCTCTATGAGGACCAGACTAGGAGAATACTACTTGTAGCATAACGATTTATATTGCCCCCTTTGAAGATATTAGTTGCACAACTGCTCTTAGTCGGAGATCTATTTCAGCAACTTGATTATAATACATCCGTAGGGCCATATGGCCATGCCCTAGTCCGAGTGGCACATATTCTGCATGTAGGAGCACTATTGTACGCCGAGGCCTAAGCGCTCGATCTAAATAGCATATACCCTGGCTGGGGTCCCTGCCCCCGCGCCGCCCAGTAATGACAACATAATGCTATAGGTGATCAAGTCAAGTGAGCTACCTTTGCTACTACAACTATGTACCAACTCTAGGACGAATTATATCTGAAGCAAGTGGGCTTCCGAAGAATAAATATCCTGCGCGTTCTAGATTCTTGGATCTGGGTCGACCTCTAGCATATCCTTAAGGCATAGAAAGTTGGCGGACAGAATGCTCGGTACTGTACTGCCTCATGGCTACCATCTTGTAGACTATCTTTTAAATACACCATAATTCTGTAGATTGCTAAGAGTGATCACCGAGTGGTTGTTCTAGGGCCGAGCCGCCTTGAGAGCCGAACTTTGCAAAAATCATGCAGATCACTCTTGGCATGGCATCGCAACCAGGCATCAAGATTCTGCACATCAAACAAGCATGCCAGAGTTATGACGACACTATGCACACCGACATTTGTCACTGGCAAATCATGACGACCATATAGCCAATGATATTTAACGCTCGGAAAACGATGACGGATATCAGGAATATCAAAACAGCAATGACATTGTGAAAGAATGATGTCCAAAATATGTCGTGCCATACAAATACAGACAAAAAATGCCGACTTCCAGCACATTCTCGTTTGTTACAGCCGTGTATCACTGGGGTACCCATGTTTCACATACCTTGATGGCGACATTAATGGAGAAAGTGGGTAAATGGGTCACGTGACCAAGGCCTTCTGTCCACCGTGCACATCCCGCGGGGGCGTATAAAGGTATCGTCTCGTTATCTGGGGTAAATTGGGTTTCCCCATCGTATTACCTAGACCTTGTGCATATCACAGCATGTGGTGCGTGTGCAGGCAAGTTCGCACTTAAGGAGCTTCGTTCAGTTGGATCATGGCGTCGAAAGCAAAACTGGCGGAATCTGAAGTTTGGTAGTATTCAAGAGAAATTGAGACTGGTTAGGCTGATATCCTGCTCAAAGAAATTGCGCCCCCACCTCACAGAAAATACCAAAGATTATAATATTATGAAAATTCAATCATACAAATCCAGAAAACGTATATATGCAGAAGGGAGTTATGTTCTGACCCATTCAGCAATACGGCCCAGTCAGCAATGGGACGCTATTGCTGGTTGGGACGCTATTGCTGGTTGGGACGGCCCATTCACCAATCTGCATAATATTCTTCATACGAAACTATAGAATAATTAAGCCGGACATCACCAAACAAGTAGAAGTATGAAAAATATAACATAAATAAAATACTAGGAATTAAATCGCCCAGAGGTATAAAAAACTATAACATAAATAAAATACGAGAAATAGAACCACCCAGAGGTATGAAAAATATAACAAATAAAATATAACAAATAAAATGCTAGAAATCAAGTCCTTTTCCGCAACACTATAGAATGCAATGTACTATCTAAATCAGAGGCCCCGGCAGAAGCTGAATGCGAAATAGAAGAAAGAGTTTCGTATGAAGTAATAATACTAGAATATTATACAGATTGGTGAATGGGCCGTATTGCTGAATGGGTCAGAACAGTTACACGGTATCCAGAGGCATTTCTCATATACAACTGATCATGCTGGCAAGTCTCAAATAGCTTCAGGACTATGCAGAACAAATTTTCTCCAAATCCGACTCCCCACACAAATTCTTTAAGTTCTGCTCTAGCGGACAAACTATCCGCTTGTAGACTTCATTCTTAAAGTCTTCTCGATCCAACTGTGTTTCCTTATGACCAAAACCCAGAACGCAACATTTCACTGCCGTTCCATAGTTAGCTCCTGCGACTTCCGCTAACATATGGGCAAATTCCTCGGCCACAAAGAACTCAGCAATCCATTCGTCACTAGTTCGAGTCCTTCCAGAAACCCTTGATAGGCTTGCTAAAGACTCCCAGTACCAGATTTCAATCAAAACGACGCCCAAGCAATATAAGCTCCTATTGCAAGAAACTAGACGCCACTCAGATATTCCCTACTCTGCCGGAGCGGTTTCGGTGATTTTCAGGGAAGTCGGGAAGATGTGATAGAGGAATGGCTTGTCAATGAGTGGTCCCGCTAGTCCTTTCACAAAGTATATATCCCTTTTCCCCCACTGCTCTTCTAGCCACATGCTCCCATGGAGTTGCATAAGGGATGAAGCAAGCTTGACTCCAAGTTTGAGCCTGGTGAGTTGTGTAGGTTTTGGCGATAACATAGTCGTGGAGAAGATACTGTGTAAGATGGTATATTTTTCTAGTGGAAAATCTAACCATCGCCGCCCAGGTAACCATTCCTTGTACCTTCGATTATCCACACTGCTGATGAGCACTCCGAGACATGTCTCGGAACGACAACCTGTGGAAGTATTGGTCGTAGTACACAAACATACAATTATCTTCAGGTCTTCGGAAGTGTCATCCTCCACTGGGCCGCAGAGAGGTAATTGGAAAGCGACCCGCTTTTGGCTAGGAACCTCTATCAGGGGAGTTATAGGTTCTTTGTTTATGGAAGCTGCATGGTTGGGGGAAACAGGCCTGGAAAGAGGGGTTGCTGGGCGTATTTGTGAACTCACTCCGAGAAACGACAACTTCTCCGTAAGTACTTCTCTCACTCTGGACATCCTTTCTCTCAGAGAGCTCATAAGACCCCCATCTGTAATATCTGGGATACCACCAGTGTTACTTTCATTTCTACGCCTGGACAGAGTGCTTATAGGGTAGCATATGCTAATGGGGGGGGTATTGGGTACTTTTTTGCTCGGATTCATATGTAGCGGTTTAAGGACTTGTTTTGAAGCTGAGTTAGTATGTCTATGATATAGAGCGGGTTCGATATAGTTATGGCATGAGTTTAAGCAATGTAGAATTTGCATAGAGGTACTCGTGCGGCTTGCTGAGGAGTGCCAAGTATGCAGGCCTCACCTCGGTCACTTCCCCCTGCTCGGTGGCATGCCCACCAATAATAGTATCAGAGCCCCACTATGCATGTGAGACCGATACATGCATACCAGCCGGGGTTATAATAGCCATCATCCAGAGGCCAGCCCAGGGAAATAATTGATTAATCAGTCATACCACATCACAAATGATCGGGTTTGTCTCGTTATCAGCTGAAAATACTGAAACAAAACCAGCTGCGCATGGTAATTACATAGTACATACTGCATGTGTACGTACCACAATGCATGTACTCTCCAACCGGTGACTGCTACTGAACCACATATCAAAATCTCACCACGATGGGTGGGGTTTATGCAAAACGCTCGAGACCAATGACCATCGAGTGGAGGGGTGTAGGCCCACCGGAAATTGCCAAGCTGGGTTGCAGTTATGTACTACATACTGTACGTACAGTATGTCATGTGCTGGAGGCCTTTTTCAGAACAGGGCAAAGATCGGGTTTCGCAATAATTGACTCAAGAAGAAAATAAATTCAATTCATGCATGGCTCGGCCCCTTCCCGCATCGCGTGGGGAAGTGCCATTCCGATTTTTCCCTGGAATACATGCTGGTAGGGTGTCTTGCAATGTTGGGTGCCCTCTCAATTGCCGACCCGAACCTTGGATAATCAGAGGGGAGAGATTCTGGCCCATTGAGTTTGTTTCCGTTTCTTTGCTGTCAAACCCGGCACACTAAGCATATTTTGTGCTCTGTAAAACAACTGGTACCGTACCGCTTAGCCTATTATAGGTTCTAATCGATAGGGCATCCTCAATCAGGCTAGGTCTCCCTCCTCGCTAGTCACGGTTCGAAGCGTTGACGCAGGTCAAGATACAACTAGTGATCCGCGCATGTTACACTTACTTCCACTCGGCTCACAAACTCAATCTGACCGATTGCAAATTCACCCGCATATACAGGATAAGGGCTGCCGCAGCTGTGCAGCATGTACCAAGAATCAAGCTTCGCTAATATACCTCCGCTTACTGGATATCCCCGCTTATTGGTGCTATTGTGCCTCCCTTGGTAAGCTATTGGACTGACGCTCCCGGCTCTTGCGTATCCAATAAATGGGCGTTTGGTTGCAATGAGTTCACCGATCAGTTGGTACTTATGTATATTTGATTTCCATGATACAGGCTCTGGTTCACGGTCTTGAATTGAGCTCAAGATCTCCAACTAGCTCACCCTCATATCACAGGAAAAAATATTCTTTCCTCTCAATAAGATTGCACCTGAAACCCACCACTGAGAGAAATCGTGCCCACCTTTCTGTTCCCATATACCCTAATCGAGCATGAGTGAGACCGCTATTATCATTGGGATTGATTTTGGCACGACAGTAGGTTCCCCTAGATTTATCCGAAATAAACGGCCTCTAGCGTTGACTCCTTCCCTTGCTCAACAGTACTCTGGTGTTTCTTGGGCACTTACGAGCAGTAAACGCGTTAATGTTATCAATGACTGGCGCACCCTGTACGGCTCAGTCGGCAACCAGGACAAAGTTCCCAGTTCAATCACATACACCGCCAATGGTAGAGTCAACAATTGGGGCTACCTGGTTGATGATGTGAAAGAGGACCCATTCCAGTGGATTAAGATCATGCTTGATCCATCGCATAAATATTTTAACGATACACAACAGAGTAGGCAAGTTTCTGCTCGCTTGGAAAGACTGGGCAAGACCCCAGAGGATGTGGTGGCAGATTACCTAAAATGTCTGTGGGACTATACTATTGCGCATATAAAACGGAAAAAGGGCGACGACTTCCAGTTCGTGTACACCGTGAAGGTTGTGTTGACTGTGCCTGCTGTTTGGTCAGCACTGGCAAAAGACAAAACACTGAAGGCGGCAAAGAAAGCGGGGATCCGGACAGAGATCAAGCTAGTAACGGAGCCAGAAGCTGCAGCATTAGCATTGTTGAAGGACAAGTGTGAGGAGACATCTATTAAGGTACGTGTAATTGCAAGTTCTTATCTTTTTTTAAGTCCCGAAAGTAGGGGACTAAGAGAGATATGATTTATCCAGGTCGGTGATGGGATAGTCGTTTGTGATGCAGGTGGTGGTACAGTGGACCTAATCAGCTACAAAGTGGAGTCACTCAACCCCCTCAAAATTCGGGAGTGCGTCATGGGTGATGGTGAACTCTGTGGGTCTGTTTTTCTCGATATTGCATTTGAGCAACATATCCGCTCGCTTGTTGGCGAGCGGCAATACGACCATGGACGTATCC
>Ga0307511_10004239_pt1 | contig 14637 bp, 12 predicted proteins | sample 13_EM_MG_FD_200266 | JGI IMG/M metagenome (GOLD analysis project Ga0307511, IMG submission 200266) | Populus trichocarpa ectomycorrhiza microbial communities from riparian zone in the Pacific Northwest, United States - 13_EM | ecosystem: Host-associated > Plants > Roots > Unclassified | place... | reverse complement strand
AGAAATCAAGTCCTTTTCCGCAACACCATAGAATGCAATGTACTATCTAAATCAGAGGCCCCGGCAGAAGCTGAATGCGAAATAGAAGAAAGAGTTTCGTATGAAGTAATAATACTAGAATATTATGCAGATTGGTGAATGGGCTGGGCCCATTGCTCAATGGGCCGGTCATTAGCGCGATTGGTGAATGGCCCAACCAGCAATAGCGTCCCATTGCTGACTGGGCCGTATTGCTGAATGGGTCAGAACAGAATTTGGGTTTTGTTGAGCACTACTGTCATTCAGTTCCTCTACGTTAGCCTAGTTGCAATTAGCACCTTATGTGGTATAGGCACAGGTAAATGTCGGTATAGCGGGACCTATACTACAACCATCCCTCTTATTACTACATGTAATGTATTTATTTCGGCCTGATAGGGCTATTAACGGGAGCTGTCGTAGTTACAATGGCATGGTTACAACAAACCTGATCTTAGTCGAACGATTCTGGATTCATGGGTAGATACAAGCGGATACACCATGGAGTGTCTTCGTTCACACTACATATACCACCAAATACCAGTGGTATAAGATATTAACCGATATTATTTAGTCTGAGGCCTCCGGCTCGGGAGTTCGAAAGAATTAAACTGGTGTCCTATCAAAGCCTCAGAAAAGCACGGCCGGTATTCAGACTTGCATGGTGCTAGCAATTTGGTTTTTAGGTATGTATAGTTCTAGGCCATTAATGTCCGTCCGTCATCTATTTCACACCAAAACCGCCACTTTGAAAAGTTCATAAAAGATCAAAGGAAGCAAGGGGGAAGCTCTACCTCTGGAATTATCACACGACTATGTATTCCTATAATATCCTAAGAAATCTGACCAACTGAGCCAGATTTGCATTGTACAGAGAGCTAATAATATGGACGACTTGGTTGTCATGTACCTTCTCATACAGATTTGTATGACGGCTTGTACCCATGCTTTCCACAACTTGTAGAGCTCTGGATATCTTTTGAGTGGAGAAGAAGGGGAGAAATGAGGTGAGGGATGTATTCCGGATAATGTTAACATGATTCTAGAAGCACTAAGTAATTGTAGGTGTTGACGAGTTTTGGTGGATTTTCCAAAAGTAGTGGTTATGCTGTAAAGGACGGACATTAATGGCACTGGAACTATACACTTACCCTCAACTCCAGCTGAGTTAAACGTTTTTATTTTTTATTTTTATATACTCATTTACTCATATGCGGCCCTAGTGAGGGGGGCATAATGAGCCAGCGGAAGCCCACTGGATTCAGGCCAACCATCAAGTTAATCTGGCGGTGGCCGGCATATATGCACAATGGTAGAGGAGCTAACTAGTGTGCTGACTGGAGGAAATGGGTGACCGGCTGATAACCGTGGAAAAGGTTCCGTCTGCTTGAAAGGAAAATAAGGAAAATTTATGAAGACAATTGGAATAAACGTCTATGGGTGACCTGAAAGAAATCAACGTCCGCGTCCGCTCAATTCTTTATAGATATAGCTGAAGAATTTCTCCACCGCGCCCCAGGGGCCCTCGTCTCCGTCTTGCGGAGTTAAGCGTTATCTCTTGAGCGGTGCAATCCGACCAAGAAATATCTAGGGTACTCTGGTTGCACAACCCCTCGAAGCGGGTCTGGCTTAAAATATGAATTACTTCTTGGGTAAGCTTAGTGATAGACTGAGTTAGTAGTCACATAACTGTTTTAAATATAAAGTATTAGATATTTTTTATTCAACCAGATAATATAAGGTGATAGACTACACTTAACTGGGGAACAAGAGACGGTAGTAAATTAGCTGTACTGATGCAAGATGGAATACACTAGAGAGGGGTCACTTTTGATTGGTCAGGGAGTGGGGGGGTTCGTCGATTGGAGAGGCCGGAGAGGCCTATGGGCTCCAGCAGCCGCTCCATTAACCTCTCCATTGACCTCTCCATTGACCTCCCATAGACTGACCTCTCCACTGGCCCCGACGGCCTCCATCCGCACAGACCAACCAACCAGACCAACTAACCAGACCAACCAACCAGACTTCTAACCAATGCTTCTGGCAGCTTGAACTTCTCTAATTGAACTAGTCTATTTTATCGCTAGTAAATAATAACATATACTTAGTATATATCATGAAACTACATATAGTTCGGTATTTAGATGGTTATGTAGGAAGGCAACTACTTACAACCCCCGATATAAGCGATACAAGAAGATTTGTATGGGAAAATAAGAAACTCTCGTTAGAGGCAAGTTTCTTCAGTATTTTCTCAGAACTGTGTAAATTGCTTAATATAATGAGGACAAGGTTTTTAATACCCTTTCTGGGGTATCATCTGCGGAATATGGGGATTTTAGTCTAAATATTGGGTTATTATAAAAACCCATCCCCCCTTTAGGCAAGTGGTTTATGACCTACACTCTAAAAACCCTCACGTAAACTCCATGCCATGCTTATAGCGAGTTCACTGCAAGCATATATCGATTTACTACTGTACTGTCTACGAGGGGCGTACTACTATTGTACTCTAAATCAGGCTCAAGTAATTACTAGATCAATCACTTACATCGTGCTGCAGTGGCCCTGAATATGGCACATCTTCTACGTTAGTAGAATAGCGAGATCAAAGGAGCCTTCGAGTACCTAAGATAACTGGCTCTATTGCATTTCCTGGGACTTTTGTAAGGCCCGCATGCGCATTCCATATAATTACCACTGTACATGTATGTACATTATGTTATAAGAAGTATATGCATATTATCCTACTAGGTGAAATGAGATCAAGCTTATGGCCTAATGTTGCAATGGCAAGCTCCCATCCTGTATTTGTCATCAAAGCTGTTCTGACCCACCCAGGAATCTCACGGACTCGCTAATAGGTCAATTCCCTGGCAGGTCAACCCACCCAGGAATTCCCCAATAGGCTGGCCATTCTAGGAATGATGAACAATGCGAGTATGCTTGCAACTCATGGCGAGCTTACTACTGAATATACGTCTTACCTAGAACAAGAACAATCTGATAGCGAGCAGCAAGATCAATCCATGCAGGATTATCAGCTCTCAGATAGTGAAGAGCTATGAAAGAGGGTTCATTACAATACAGATAATGCTCGGGATCAAATGCTCAAGCGGTATGGGTACCAACATCAGATTGATACCTTTGTTGGTGATATAGCTAGCATACATATTACTAGAGAAGATCGACATGGGACAGATGATCGAAGACTCTATTGCCTTGTCTTGCGAAAGCCACATCCGAATCGCCATGCCGTATTAACAGCCTATGGTTTATTAGGTCGCCATTATCCCACACGGCAACTACAGCAGGATCCAGATACTTCAGATACACCTAATGTTCAAACGTTGAAAGCTTTTGCATTCACAGTGCTGAGTTGGAATGGCCAGATATTGCTCTGCACTATATCACGCTGAGAGAGGCATCTCGTCGTACTCCAGTTAGCTTACATCCAGAGGTTTGGTCTACCACTTCTACTTGTTTATTAATCTGAAGTTCTAACCATGTTTTGCCGTGTCGCAGCCGATGCCATCCATTACATGGTTTTTTTAAATACTACAGTGTATTTAGTAGAAGCTGAAGAGGATGCGCCCCCTGAAGAGGATTATTTAGTTATTCCCGGGGAGGCCGACTTCTTAAGGGATTTAATTGACCATTCTTGGGTAGGTTAGAATAGGTACATATCTGTAGATATCCGGAATTCATTTACTAACAATGTCACCCACGGAATTAAGCCGTGAGAGAAGAGCTGCCAGTTACGTACCTATGTAGTCTGGTTAGGGGCGATGGAAATCTAGATTTACAATGTCTACTGGTATCTCATATACTACAATCATCCTCGAGGGCAATGTCAGTAATCTGCTCAATGCTTCAAAATGAACATGCAATTGAATCCAAACATGCTACTCCTTATGTTAAGACATACATACATGAATATACAAAATCCCAGTTCCGCACAGACCATAGATCCCACAACACCAGCAAAAAAATTCAAACATGTACAGCCATAACCCTATTTTCACCAAAAAGATTTGACAGATGGTAATAACCCGAGCGTCAGGCCCTGCAACCTCCAAACTTCGGAATATTATATCCACAAGCACTGGAAGTAGTAGTCGTTAACCTTAGTGCAAGTGGCACCAGAGGCACAGGTTCCAGTTCCAGTCCAGCCGATACCACCGCACTGACCATATTTGGCGATAGTGCCGCCGGTGGCTGGTGGTGTGGTGGGGGTGCTGCTCGGGGCACGGGTGGAGGTGCTGCTTGGGGCGCGGGTGGAGGTGGAAGGGGCTGGGGACCCGCCGTTTCCGGAGCCGGCACCACCAGTGTAAACAGCTGGGCCGGGAACAGTGTAGGTGGTGTAAGATGCATAGAGGTTAAAGAGGATACCTGAGTCGCTGGCGCTGTAGGCACCTGGGAAGGAGACGCCGGGGGGTTTGGCACTTCCACCACCAGTGACACGGAGTTGGTAGCAAGAGATATAGAATTGAGCACCACCAGTGCTGCTAGCAACATGAAGAGCAATGACCTCAGCACGGAGAAGATAATCACCTGTTGTAGATTTACATGTTAGTGAGAAGCCTCGAAGGTTTTGAACTATTGTGGAACTTTAGGAGTGACTCACCAGGGGTGATGTCAGCTGGGATCTTGATATCTTGCTTTCCGCAGTTGGCGTTGAGAACGTCAGTTCCCCAGTAGTCGGTCCTGACCAAACCGTTTTGGTAGATCTTGAACCACGAGCTTCCCGTATCCTTGGTAGCATCGCCGACCTTGGAAAGATAGACAATGACAGGGCCGTCGTGGTTACCTCCAATAGCCTCGTTGCTGCAGGTTCTGTCACCTGGCTGTTGATGCATCTCAACAGTAACGGTACCACCAGCTGCGACGGTACAGACACCAGCAACACCGACGGTTCCACCGAAGTTACATTGGATATCGGAGGAGGTGACGCTGGTCACTGGAGAGTTGCTGCGTGGCTGACGAACACAGGTACCGCCCTGGTCAACGCCATTGACCCAGAGTTGTTGGAAGGTGGCGTGGGCAGAAGTAGTAGAGACAGCGGCCAAAAGGCTAGCGAGGAAGGAAAGTGTCTTCATTTTGGATTGTGTTGGATCGATTCGGGAGCTGAGAGGCTGAGGAGTGAACTTGTGGAGGAAAGTTAGGCCCCATTGTGGGAGAGGCATTCCTTATATAAAACCTCCTCCTATATCATCTCGATACCTTGGATTTGGTATATAATCGTGTGTAAGTGATCATGAGGTCACCAGTCCGGAACTCTGGAGCCGGGGTAGTGTTCCCAACTGAAGCGAACATATATTACAGTCCGGGTGTTAAGGGTAGAGAGCCTTTCAATCTTCCTACTATAGATTATTTTGCCTTCACTGTATGTGTAAAATGTAGCATTAAACTAACAGCTGATACCGGGATCCACGGTTTCGTACCCGGAGGTGGCTTGATTTTTCCGATTTCCGCTGGAACATTACTGCAAGGTGCCTGTGGGGTGCCTCGCTAAGGCCCCATCCCTGTTAACCTGAGCGACTGACCCTTCATAAAAACCGTTGTATTCTACATATAACTTTTTGATGGCTCGCGTCCAGTATAGGCCTGTAGAGATTATCACGGATGAATGGCACGCGTGCCAGTTAGCGTTCCCGGTAACCCGCAACGTCGGCCCAATTATCCGCGATCTTCATTCGAGACTATACACTACTGAAGACCATTGCGAGAGAATAGTTAGAGTACCAATAGATTGCCAAAACAGGTAAGAAGGGATATTTGACAAGCTGCCTTACGGTTTGCGTGTACAACCTTAAACAGGTATAGTATACCACTGGTCTATGGCAGAGAAGCTGAGGGGAGTATATATGGCAGTGCGGGGAGAAGGTGGGAGTCATGGGTAAAGTTGGAGTGTGGGGGGTCAGGCAGGGGGTATGCAGGGAGCTAGGGGAGTACTCAGCTACTCCCATTTTCTGTGGTTTGACAAACTTCGGAACTGCTCATCCCAGATGTGACTTCCCATGCCCCCAGGCCTGACTCCCCGCATACAAGTTATATACATATAGCTATGTACACCTAGTTTTAATACGTATACCATCTATCTTCTACCTCAACAGTTCTCGCATTCGGCCAAAGCCATGGTGAGATTGCAGCAACGCTACGGCTTAAAACGACTCCGAGACATGTGCCACTATGAGTACTAAATATTTCCTAGATATCTAGATAGTAACATATCTGAATGTAGGCGTCTGTATACCTGAAAACAGCCATAGCATAGCATACTGTCGCGAGTAAGGCCTACCCTTGGTTTAAGACTTCCCCGCGAATAAGGCTATAGGCCTCGCCAGGCGTATAATGTTTGGATTTATAATGTATTTGCCTGTGCAGGGAGGGTCTGGATCTGCGTTCCGTGTTCCAAGACCAGAGTCTTACTCACCAGTTTCTACGGTTTTTCTTACTATAATTTCCAAATATCGATATTGGACCCGGAGTTTGTTGGACTCTAGATTAGACGGAAGGTGAAAACTAGAACCCTTCATCACCAAAAACGACAGCTCAATAATTTCTCTGATACATTTGATCGTCTAAAAATATTATTTGTCTTGTTTCACTTATATCTCTGTAGCTTCATACCTCGCGCACCCACTCATTTGACTTTTTAAAGCTATGGTCTAGACTCCTGACCAAGGTATACATTGAATCTGGCCTGTCACACAGGTGGTGGCCATCCGACGGAGGGGTTCACCCATGATATCCGGATCAGCTTCAATGGAAAAATAAATTAATACTATTGTTAAGCCTTGGTACTTTGGCGTTTTCGCTCTGGTATAGCGGGATCTGTTGGGACAAATTTGGAGGATATATGCTAATACAATAAGCACCCGCGCACTCTACTGTCGTCCCCGTATTATCCTCTCATTTGGTACCGAGATATCAGTCCGGTTCGGGTTCCCTGGTGGGTTGTTTTGCTTACTTACTCTCCTTGCAATTATAGAAGTTGTCTATTAGTCTATAGAACTGAAGACCTGGATAAACGGGTACATCACAATTTTGCCTAAATATGTATCCGAGTCATCCACGTTGTAGAGCTACACTTGCAACTTGCTATACCGGAACGCCTTTAACCGGAAAACTTGCTATTACGGACAGACTTTGGCTGTTTTGTCCTTGCCCACCTATATCTTATTAGCTATACCAGACACTAGTATATACCGGACCGGACTGGCTGAGGGGCCCTTGACAGGGGGGTATCCCCATACAAAATATCTAGCTGTACCGGATTTTGAAGCCCCCAAAGTTGCCTGGTATAGGTTCTGGCTAAGCCTTATCAAGTTCGTGGGGTTGTCTCCTTGGCACAAAACTATTGCCTCCCAGGTCAGTCTTGTCTCCTCCTGGCTTAGCGTGTTTTGGCTATTCCGGATGCTAGTTTGAACCGGACAGGACCCTCAGGATTTATGCAGTCCGGTATAGCAAGTTGCAAGTGTAGTAGTTCCGTCGCTAGCACCACAATACTCAGCATGCCTGTCCCATTCCGATTCCCCGTAAAAGGACCTATGGGGCTTGCATGGGTAGTTCGGTGGGGGTGAGATTATGCAGCTCTAGATGAGTTAGTGACGTAAAGTTTGATGTGCGGACTTCTAGTGAGAATTCGGACCAGCAAAGCGGAATTGAATGAGTAGTAGTGTGCACCAGTCCGTATTCGAAATGTGAACACAATCAGAACCCACGAATGCTCAGCAGGCTTCCCTGAAGGAGTTCAAGATTCTCTTCTACGTATATGTTCTCAAATCCGAAGCAAGCCTTGGAATTCACCGAGTCTAGTGGGGCTCAAACAAAGTTCATGTACGTACACACAATGTGCAATACCGATTAGGATCCGCAAGTGGAGCCTACAATGTCCGTAAACCATTGGCAGTGGCAGGCATTGGGAATAGAACAACAGTAAGCAGTACTAGTAGCTTTATATGAGGACATAGGTAGCGTATTACAAGTACACCTATTAGGTAGTTCCCGGTAAGCAACAGTCTGAAGTGCATTTGGAAAATACATCAGAAGTAGTATGGGTCCAGAACACAACATATTAAGTGCTGGGCTAAAGAATCTTATGAACTGTATGTCCCTGTGGTATTTCAACATGAAATATCTCCTTTCATGGGAAATTTTGTCTCTGACATTTTCTAGATACGGATATTGGGCTTTGGATACCTTTTGGTATAGTTCTACGCCATACGTCGTCGTTCAAGGTGGTTTACACCAAAACTGGCATTCTTGAAAAACCGTCACAGGTCTACCTTTAATTCTTTTCAAAAATACTAATTTCTCTGATATACTGAGAAACTAAGCAAGCCTAAAGAGATCAATATTTGGATTATACAGGTGATTGAGAGAATGAGTGAGGTGCTTGCTATATATCCACCTATGCTCTTGTGAGTTCTACATCCTTTGCAATACCCCAGTGAAGCTGAATGAATCATACATTCACAAAGTAGAAGCTTTTGATAACCCTAAAGGCCCAGAAGATTCTGGTAAAGTGGTGAGTTTAATAATATTTGAAAAGGCCTAGTTTTGGAAATTTTAGCGGCAACAGTCCTGGATGGAGGCTCATGGCACGGAATTGTATCTACCTTTGTTCATGTCTAACATAGTATACTGTAAGTAGTAAGGCCTGGAAACAATACTGCTATGAAAGCAGTTTCAATGATTACTTTTTATTTTCTATACTTGTTTTTGAAATGTTTCATCCAGCTTGTGCCCTCTTCTGACTCTCAAAGCCAACGAGTTTGTATGATTGTTCACAGGCATTTAACACACTGTGACCAGGACATGGCATATCGCTTAGGGGTAATATGTAAGTATATTCCAGTTGCAGCCGATGACTATGTGAGTGAGGTTATTGGAGGCGGAGGGCTTGAGATGAGGGTTCTGGTTACATAGCTAGTCATGCAATTGCAATAGGTGAAAAAAATTGGTATCCCCAAGATATCAATCGATGTAATACTATGTATACCCCTACGGAAGTTAACTAGTTCCAGGTCGTGGTAATAGCACCCACAATTTATGGGGGCACATGCTGTGTACGAGTTAAACCCACTACCAAGGTTCCGCGCTGGGGCAATGTCCCAACTCCCTTGTTTTGGTGAGTAACGAAGTCGGTGATTTTAGTGTTATGACTACCGGTATTTCTTGCAGCGTTCTCACACAACATGGATCTAGGAACTATATTGGACCTTGTACTTGGATGAGTTTGAAAATTTCGCTTATTTTAGGTATGGGTGTGGTTGGTTGTTGCCAAAGTTACCTGCAGTGGGGCTCGGTATCGATAAGTGTACCTAATGCGGAAGCGACTACCCATTTCGGAATTCCTTTATAAACTTATGTTGTGGTGACCAACTAAGCAGAAACTTAAGAATATTGAAACTTAAGAATATTCCCTAAATCACTATGTACATCGGATACTAATATATTCTCACATCGGAAACTCTTAATGGGTGTACATAAAAGACCCGTCGTTCTCCTTGTCCTCTTCTTCCCTCTCCACGCAACGTATTGTATCTTACTCTGAATACAACGTTCCTTCCTTGTCATAGACCACGAGCGCTCCCTTTGCCGTCCACAGTCCTAGTCCATGACCCGCCGTTACACTGATTTGCGTCTCCCAATTACTCCAACGAGCGTAACCCACGTCCACAGCCATGTCCCTCCTGCCTACCGACAAAGTTGGCCAACTGCTTATCCGCTGGTAAGCAGCCCAAGGCCTCAACGATTTCACCAATGACAGCACTCCTCCAGGGTCTCGTAACTCTGCCAGACCAGAATCCAGTGGTCGCAGACCTACGAACCCAGATAACGACCCTAATAACTCAAGTCCAGACCCTCACAGCCCAAGCCAATCAGGTCGCTGGCCTGAACCAATAGATCCTTGGCCATACCAACGAACAAGATATTGTAAATGACACTGCAACCACCGCGGAAGCCGCTTTTTTATTTATTTATTTAACATATTCATTACTCATATGGGATCCCGACGAGGGACCATGATGAGCCCCCGGAAACCCGGGAGGATTCAAGGGGTGCCAAGTTAATCTGGCCCACCCGCGCTAACTAAATACAAAATTCGAACAAATCCCCCGAGAGAAACGCATAACCCAAAAAAACCCGCATGATGACGCTTAGAACCAAGAAAACTAACTTGACGCCGCCGCTTAGGAAAATTCGCTATATATGTGATCGAAGAAGGCCTCGATTGTGTCCCAGCGGCTGTCATCCCCCTCGTCCTTCCTCCAATTCGGAGCGTCCAGCTCCTCCCATGTCTTGCGTGGGCCTAAGAGGTCCCTTCTTTCCCTGTCTAACCTGGGGCACGTGAAGACTATGTGTTCTCCGTTTTGAGAGGGGTGGCCGCACGGGCATGCTGCGTCTTCCGCCTTGCCGACATTGTGTAGCGCGTAAGCCGCTACTTACCAGCCTATTGCGAACCGGTCTAACAAATGCACGGGCTACGATTGAAGTCCTTACCCGAGCCGCCCAAGTTGCCCCAGCCAGCCAACGCATAGAACGAGGAAAGGGGCCTGTAGGTTCGTGACTTGAGTTCGGAAGTTGGTGACCACTGCGCTCTGGTCTGGCAGGGCCGTTAGGCCTAGGACGAGGGTGCGGGTGTTCTGGGCGAGTGATATCGTTGGGGCCTTGTGCTGCTTGCCAGCCTCAACGGGGAGAGTGACTAGGGACATGGCTTTGGTCGTAGACGTGGATGTTGGCGGGGACGTGGGCTTAGGTTGCGCTCAGTGGAGTTATTGGAGCACGCAACGTATTGTACCGGCAGGTCTATGGACTAGAACTTTGGGAAGAAGAGGACAAGGAGAACGACGGGGTCTTTTATGGACATCCGTCCTCTAGTGAACCCGCCTTACTTCCGTGAGAACCTGATAACCCCGATGACTCGATTCTGTGCAGCCTACAATCCCATCCCATGCAGTCCATTCAACCCCGTGCTTCCCAAACGTCCCATGTGTCCCATGTAGCACCCCATGCGTCCCATGCATTCCATCGTTCAATCCATTGCAGCCCCGTAGACCCTTATGGTATAGCGGCCGTGACACTAGGTTAAGTAGGCGTTATGTTAGACGGTAGGTTAGACGCTACGTTGGGGCGTTCAGAGGTCTAGAGCAGCTAGGTTGGACGCTAAGTTGGACCCATGTGCGCTGTGAGGGGGCTGAAACGCCTGGGTAGATGTGAGCATACCCCCACGACCTAAGCAAGCTTTTACCATCTTTTACTATACCTAAGGATGACCGACCATGGTAGGATGTTAGGGGTCAGGAGACCAGCAGTTTTAGATAACCCCGTGATGCCATGCAAATACACTGGTGAGAAGCCATTCCGGCTAAATTTATATCTATGAAAACAACTACGCTCTACAACAAGGTTACCCTCACGTCCCGCCAAAATCAACCCAATACCCAATACTCCTCCTGGCAATATGACCTCCCCCGAAACCCCCTCTACCCTTCGAAATAGGCCGAATATCAGGCGGGTGAGCCCACGAGCACGAGGAGGCATTTACCTAGCATGTATATCCATCTCAAATCAGTATTGAAGGAGGGAGCCTGCGACAGGGCAAAATGGGAGGGTTTTAACTCCGGGCAGTAACCGGCGCAAAATCAACAACTTCAAGGCTATCATCTCGATCATTGTATCAACCAAATCCAGTATATATATGCCCTTATCGACTCCACACTCCACGTAGAGGTCTCTAATAGCCCCTTGAGCTCCAATACTCCTGGTAACCCTACTTAATTAACTTCTGAGTTATGCGCTAATTTCTGACAGGAGATGTGGAAAGTATCCAGAAACAGGGCGGTATGTCACCCTGTCCTGTATACAGTATACTCTCAATCTAAGAATATCGCCCGGCGAGGGTGTAATATTCTTAAAACGAATGTGAGGGTAAGTGCGAGTCTAGTTTCCAAGCATAGTAGAAAGAGAATCAATATTAAGGAGAAGAACAGAAGTAATGGCGGGACGAGAAACAACTTTGGAGGTGGGAAAGGCAGTAATTTGTATTGATTAAACAAGCAGCGTTAGAATCGTCGCAATTCGTATGTTTAGACTGTGTATAGAACATTACCATGCATGAAGCTGCAACTACACAGGAAGCTGAGGGTAATTTCTTATCGATAAACCTTCCTATTTTAGCTAGTCTACCAGTACCTACTTAATTACATAGGTACTCACATCATAAGTACGACCTCATAAAATAAATAATACTCTTTTATTGAACATATTGCTATTCAATATGGGGCGGCGCGCAGTAATATTCTTATATCGAGAGTGTACTATACTTGGGGAGAATATTGGAATGCGAGGGAAGGGACTTGGGAGGAGCTGGGTGATTTGAAGAAGACCTTGCAGAAGGAGAGGTATAGGGGTAATGAGTGTGCTTATATGACCAGCCGACAGTTATGAGTCCAAGGAACAATACAATCAATTGCATTACCCCATTGGGCGTTATAGCGCTAGTACCTATGCAATGCTTACAAGTACAGCTAGGCCAAGGCGTCCCTACCTCGATGTCATTCTCCAATATATATTCTAGTGGTACGAAAGTTAACAAACTAACAAGGGGAGCTGCCACTCACTACGTAAGTAGGTAAAGACAGTGTACGGTACACGCGCGTGATCACATCTCTTATCATAATTACAAGATAGAATACAAGTCATTCGAATTAATCCGTCCTAGCAGGATATCCCCCCCGAAAACCAACGTACAACCAAAAGCCCCATGCCACCCTATATAATCCTACTCCAGAAGATCCATGTGACCACAATGGCTATGTTTCATGTGTGACTTAGCCTTGGGGCCAAACCCACGCTTAACTTTTGCAGGAGCCCGCTTAGGGATAGTCTTCGTGGAGCGGGCATAGGTTGCAACAGAGTGAGCGATAGCCTTTGTGTTTGTGATCCACGCATCGAGATTGCAATTTTTGACGTTATCACCAGCACGGTGGTAGTTCGGATCATACCACGCGCCAGCTTCGCCACCATAGTACGCCGCTTCCTCGGCAGTTTTCACTCCTTCAGCGCCAGTGAAGAGACCACCAGCGGGAATTCCAACATCAATGAAAGGGCCGTAGTCAGAGCGCCCGCCGAAGGCGGTTGGCTTCACTTTCCAACCAACTTCTAGAAAATGTTTCTCGAACATGTGCTCGATCTTGTCGGAACCAGCAGGGCTGGAGGAGTTGGAGGCTGATCCATCACCATCGTAGACAAAGTAGACATAGTTTGGAGAAGCAATCATATCAAAATTCAGATATAGCGCAATCTTGTTCAATTCTTTCGCTGAGAGACTCTCAATGTACTTTGTAGATCCGACAAGGCCAAACTCTTCAGCCGTCCAGAAGCCAAACCGAACAGCGTTGTTGACAGAGTATTTTCTCAGAGCCTTTGCAACTTCGAGGATACCAATTATTCCAGACCCATCATCGTTGATGCCAGGACCAGCACCAACGGAGTCTGTGTGGCCACCCAGCGCAACAACATTGTTTTGGTCGCCTCCCTTGGTTTGCGCGATAACATTGAATCTGAGCGTTTGGTGTAAGCAGACATAACTGGTGGGTTTGCATAGAGTCGCACCGGTATCCTATAGTGGGGAGTACTTACGTAGTCCTATTTTCCGACACAGCCTGAACATTCAAGATAGCGGTGACGGGACCAGCATTCAACTCGGCAACCAATGCTAACCCATCTGTCTGGGTAATCATAGCACCAGGAACATACGGGCCAAGCTCACGCACTGGCGAACCGAATGTCCCGCCATCTGCAGTACCCGGGGCATTGTTATAGATTATTATGCCATGGGCACCAGCCTTTCCCGCTAGGACAGACTTCAATCCAAATTCGCAGATACCTCGGGGGACAAGCGCGATTTTGCCGGTGAGGTCTGGATAATCTTCCTAGAATGCATTACAATCGTGAGCACAATACAGTAGGTTAGAATAACTATCTCACGTACAGGGTTGCATCCCAAGTTGGAAGTGAGCCCCAAGGGCAACTTAAGGTCCCCATCAGTGGATGGGGAGTATGTGAAGTACGAGCTCTCATGGGTCTGACCCTCAATGATCACCTTTGACGTGCCGTAGGCGTACTCATAGATAAACATCTGCTTTTCCACCGTATAGTAATCCGACATGTCACAAAAAGCCTTGTATAAATAATCAACAGTCAAATTGTGACCAACTCCGCCGAACCCCCTGTTTCCATCAGGATCCTCTTGGGAGAACTTGAGAAGCTCGTCGGCATGCGTGAGAAGAGCCTTCCGGGTAAGAACTCGCCGGAGCTTGTTAGACTCAACAAGAGGCAGCCTACCTGCGCTCGGTGCCGGTGTCGTTGGAACGGTAAGTGCATGTACCACCGACGCAACGGAGAGGAGAGAAAACACAAACTGTTGGAGTTGCATCTTGTCGTCGGAACAGTGCGAAAACAATTGCAAGTGATGGGGTGTAGGTAAGGAGAAGGCAAACCTAGGGCTATGCATGGTGTTTATATCATCTTCCTCTGCACATTGAACTACGTATATGTTCTGGGATTTTACTGGCTCAGTGATTTCAGATGAGACAAGCCAACGGC
>Ga0307511_10004238_pt1 | contig 14637 bp, 8 predicted proteins | sample 13_EM_MG_FD_200266 | JGI IMG/M metagenome (GOLD analysis project Ga0307511, IMG submission 200266) | Populus trichocarpa ectomycorrhiza microbial communities from riparian zone in the Pacific Northwest, United States - 13_EM | ecosystem: Host-associated > Plants > Roots > Unclassified | place... | reverse complement strand
TTGCGGCGAACAACAAAGTTTATGACACGACGGTCGCCGCGACCTTGGTGGGCACCGCGACGGTGAGCGCCTTGGGTAGCGACAGTGTCGCTGTCAGCGGCACTGGCCGCGGGGTGTTCTCAGACAAGAATGTCGGTACGGATAAGGCCGTTACGGTCACGGGCTATACCCTGAGCGGCACCGATGCGGGCAATTACTCGCTGGTAGGGCCCACCGGCCTAACCGCCAATATCAGTCCCGCTAACCTTCTCATCAGCGGCGTAACGGCGAGCAACAAAGTTTACGACACGACGGTCGCCGCCACGTTGAATGGCACCGCGGCGGTCACCGCCTTGGGCAGTGACAGAATTGCTCTGGGCGGTACAGGCACGGGGGTGTTCAGCGACAAGAACGTCGGCACGGGAAAACTCGTGACCATCAGCGGTTACACCCTGAGTGGTGTCGACGCCGGAAACTATAACCTGGTTGAGCCGACCGGCCTGACCGCTAACATTACCCCTGCCGCGCTGGCGATCACTGGGGTTGCGGCGAACAACAAAGTCTATGACACGACGGTCGGCGCCACGCTGAGTGGCACCGCGACAGTCGCGGCCCTCGGTACGGACCGTGTCGCTGTGAGCGGCAGCGGCAGGGGCACTTTCAACGACAAGAATGTCGGCACCGACAAAATCGTCGCCGTCAGCGGCTACACCCTTAGCGGTCTCGATGCGGGCAACTACACACTGCTCGAGCGGACCGGCCTCACGGCCAACATCAGCCCCGCCAGTCTGGCCGTCACCGGCGTGACGGCAAACAATAAAGTCTATGACGCGACGGTTACGGCAAGCTTGACAGGCGCCGCAACGGTCGCCGCATTGGGCAGTGACAGTGTCACCGTCGGCGGCGCCGGCCAGGGTGTCTTCAGCGACAAGAACGTCGGCACCGACAAAACCGTAAGTGTAAGCGGCTACAGCTTGAGTGGTGCCGACGCCGGCAACTATACCCTGATCGAGCCAACGGGTCTGACCGCCAACGTGGCCGCTCGCTCGCTGACGGTCAGTGCGACTGCCAGCAACAAAGTGTATGACGGCTTGACGGATGCTGCGGTAAGTCTGGCTGACAATCGCATTGCGGGTGATGTTTTGGCTACCGGGTACACTTCGGCGGCGTTCTCCGACGCGAACGCAGGAACTAGCAAGACTGTGAGCGTCAGCGGTATTACGCTAAGTGGCGTGGACGCGGGCAACTACACCTTCAATACCGCCGCAACCACGACGGCCAGCGTCACGCCCGCCGCACTGACTGTCGCTGCCAACGGCGCCATCAAATCCTATGACGGCATTGCCTACAGCGGCGGCAATGGCGTTAGTTACAGCGGTTTCGTGGCGGGTCAATCATCCGGTTCCCTGAGCGGCACTCTTACTTATGGCGGTACTTCGCAAGGCGCGATCAACGTTGGCAGCTACACCATTATCCCCGGAGGGTTGTCGAGCGACAATTACGCCATCACCTTTGTTAACGGCATCCTGACAGTGGCGCCGGCAGGCCTTGGCATCTCCGCCAACGACGTCAGCAAGCTGATTGGTGCCATGACCTACAGCGGTTCCATGGCTCGTGAGGCGGCGACATCCACTGGCGGCTCTTTACCCTACATTGAGACCTCTCAAGGCGCGGTCAATACCGGCACCTATACGCTGGTTTCCGGTGGACTGCCGAGCGATGCCTACAGCATCGGTTACATCGATGGCACTTTGACGATAACGCCTGACGGCAAGGAAATCCGCTGATGAGCGACACCGCGAGCGCCGGCTGATGCCGATGACGCGCGGGCTCGGATCCAACTGAAGCACAGCAGTGTCTGCCGGTGCGGCGCTGTCGGCCTGAGTGCGAGACTAAAGGCTCACGCTGCAGCATTTCGAAGGTGTTTGCGGGAGTTCTGGGTACACCAAGCACCGGCTTATGCCAGCGAGCGCGGGTGCGAGTCCAGGTTGCAATAAAATCGCAACAACCAAGTGATTTCAATCGGATATCGGCGATCCCGATTGTGTGATGTAGCGCAGAACGGCCCCAACACCGTTGTGGATGAAATGACGAATTCCAGGGCGCTGATGGTGTCGCGCAGGGGGTCGTATCCTGGAGCCAGCGCACCCAGCATCAAATAGGTCAGTACGAACAAAACACCACCAAAGCCTGTCGCCAGGAGTGCTATTTGTCTGTTAGATCGCTGCATGGCGATCGCCTCCCTCAAACCGGCGCCACCGTCGTATCGAGAACCATGAAGTACTTCTCCGTATAGCACGTGTGTCTCACGAGCGCGACACGCCCCGGCAAAAGCGACATTTGCCCACTCACCGTGTAGCGAGGGCTGGTTCATCTACTCGCTGTGACTGGGGGATTTCGTACTCCCAGCTGTCCTATAGATAGGAGCGCAAGGATGGTCCGGCGCTCGGAAGGGGGGGGCAATTATGGATACTCAATCGTCCCGCGCCGCTCGGTCGCGGTTATTTTGGACTGCACGCATTTTGGCGTCGTTGGTACTGCTGTGGAGTCTCGTCTGCGTTCCAGCACATGCTCAGAGGTTGGTTTTCGCTCACTACATGGTGACAAACCAGGACTATCAGGGAAACACGGATCCCACGCAGGAGGCAAAGATTGCAGCCTATGAGCGCGAGATCCAGCAGGCACAGGCGGCCGGCATAGACGGCTTTGCGCTGAACGTCGGCGGCTGGCTCAACCAGAACTATTACATCGTCTACTCAGCCCAGATATTCGAGGCCGCAGTACGGCTCAATAGCGGCTTCAAGCTCATGTTCTCGGCCGACATGTGCTGCGGCAACGGCCTCAACGATGTCGAGGACATGGTCCGCCGCTTTGCGAACGATCCACGGTACACACAGGTGTATTTCAAGTTCAACGGCAAGGTCGTGTTGACGACTTTTTCCGGAGATAACATGGGGACCTCCTTCTGGCAGCAGGTCAGATCGGACCTGGCCACGGGCAGCAATCCCTCGACGACAGCGGAGCCAAACGCGCTCGCGGAAGTCAGCGGTCCGCCGAGCAATGCACCGCTCAACATATTCCTCGTTCCCGCCTTCTTCTGGGGCGGAGAGATTCCCACCTTGCCGTCCCTCCAGCAGGGCTTCTCGCAATGGAGCTCCACTATCGACGGTTCCTTCTACTGGGGAATCGCCGGTGTGCCAGGATCCGGGGGATCCCTCGACCAGATCCCGAGCAGCGAGGCCTACGCCTCGGTCGTACACGGCGGAGGCAAGCTCTACATGGCGCCGGTCTGTCTACAGTTCTGGGGCGCCAACGCGAACCGCTATTACGAATACAGCGGCGCGGCCGGCATGCGCAGAATGTGGATGGACGCCATCAACGTCTCGCATCCGGACTGGGTGGAGATCATCACGTGGAACGACTTCATCGAAGGCTCTTACGTGAGCCCGATCGATGATCCGAACAAATACCCGTTCGCCAATTTTTTGGATACCACGGGAGTTCCGACCTCCACGCTCGGTTATTTCCATAGTCACTTCGGGGCGACCGCGCTGCTGCCTTATTTCATTCAGTGGTACAAGACCGGCGTGCAGCCGACGATCGCCAACGATTCGATCTACTGGTTCTATCGCACGCAGTCACTGAATTTCAACGCGGGCACGCCGTCGGTGTCCGCCGGCACGAACTTCGGTCCCATGGCGGACGTGATCTATGTGACGGCGAATCTCCCCGCACCCGCCACACTCAAAGTAACCTCGGGTTCACAGGTTTCAACGTTCAATCTGCCCGCGGGCAGTACGGACGTGCAGGCGCCGTTCACTGTTGGGACGACGCCGACGTTTGAGCTCGATCGCGGCGGAAGCGCCGTCATTCCCTCGACGAGCGGCACTGATCAGATCAGCGCGTCGCCCCGATACAACGATTACTACTACTCCACCGGTTTCGTGAACGGCGCACCCTTGAACGCCCCGCCCAGTGCGCCAACCGGACTGACGGCGACCGGCGGCAACCACGTCGTCAATCTCGCATGGCAGCCCAGCGTTGGCTCGGTCCCGATCACCTATAACATCTTTCGGGGCCCCGCAGCGGGTGCAGAGGGCGGCACGCCCATCGCTACTGGCATCACAGCTACGAGTTTCAACGATACGGGCGTGACCAACGGCTCCAGTTATTTCTACTTCGTCAACGCGGTCAATAACCTCGGCACGAGTGGCCGCTCTAACGAGGCTTCGGCGACACCGACTGCGCCGACAGCACCGTCAGTCCCGACAGGTCTGAGCGCAACGGGAGGGGTGAGCCAGGTGAGTCTCTCGTGGAATGCGAGCACCGGCACGGCACCGATTACCTACAGTGTTTTCCGTGGCACGACCGCAGGCGGCGAGAACGCGACCGCCGTAGCGACGGGTCTGACGAGCACGTCCTTCACGGACACTGGTCTTGCTACCGGCACGACGTACTATTACAAAGTCTCGGCGACCAATGCGGCCGCGACCACCGCGCAGTCCGGTGAGGCTTCGGCAAAGACCTTGACGCCCGTCCTGCAGATTAATGCGGGCGGGGGCGCAGTCGCGCCGTTCGTCGCCGACGCCGGCTTCAGCGGCGGCAATCAGTTCTCGAGTTCGGCGCCGATCGATACATCAGGAGTCGCAAGCCCCGCTCCGCAAGCCGTGTATCAGGACGTTCGCTGGGCTCCATCGTTCACCTACACCATCGCGGGCCTGACGCCCGGATCATCGTATCTGGTGCGCTTACACTTCTGCGAGCTGAGCTTCACCGCCGCCGGCCAGCGCATGTTCAACGTCGCGATCAACGGTACGAATGTGTTGTCAAACTTCGACATCGTCGCGACAGTAGGAGCGCAGAACAAAGCTGCGATCAAGGCGGTGACGAGCGCCGCCGACTCCTCAGGACGGATCACCGTCGCATTCAGTCGAGGTTCTGCGGACAATCCAGAAACCGCGGCTCTCGAGATCTATGGGACGGACTCCAGCGGGCCACCGGCCATTCCTCCCACCCCGACCGGACTCACTGCGACGGCAGGAGCCGCTCAGGTGTTTCTGTCCTGGAACGCGAGCCCGGGGGCCACGAGCTACAGCGTCTATCGGAGTATTACCTCCAATGGTGAGGGGACAACTGCGCTCGTCAGTGGCATCACCACGACGTCCTTTACTGACATGGGTCTCGCGAACGGAACGCCTTACTTCTACAAAGTCGCCGCGGTCAACAGCGCCGGGACGTCCGCGCAGTCAACGGAAGTCTCGGCTACTCCGACCGGCGGCTCGGGCCCCGGCTCGCCCGATCTTGTCGTCTCGAATCTGACCTGGACACCCGCAAATCCAAAGGCTGGCGATCATGTCGTGTTCACCGCGGTCGTGACCAACCAGGGGACGGTCGCTACACCGGCCGGCACCATCTTGGGCGTGGGTTCCTACCTTGACGGAAATACTGCAGGGGCCAACGTATGGGAGGACACGGACACCGCGTCACTCGCACCCGGGTCATCCATGACCCTTACCGCGACCGGCGGAACCGCAGGCGTCAACTACTGGATCGCCACAGCGGGGGCGCATACCGTAACGGCCTGGGTCGACGATGTGAACCGCATCGGCGAAAGCAACGAGAACAACAATGAGCTGACGCAGACGTTCACCGTCGGTTCCTCGACCGCATTGACTCCAGTGGTGCAGATCGACTCTGGCAGCAACAGTGCGGTAGCGCCGTTCTCCGCCGACGTCGATTTCAACACCGGCAATGAGTTCAGCAGCGGGACAGGAATCGACCTTTCCGCCGCGGCCAACCCCGCACCTGCCGCCGTCTACCAGACATGCCGGTGGGCCTCGTCGTTCAGCTATGTCATACCGGGGTTACACGCGGGTACGACGTACACTATACGGCTGCACTTTGTGGAGTTGACCTGGACGGCCGCGGGGCAACGGAAGTTCAACGTGGCCATTAACGGTACCACTGTGCTGAGTGCGTTCGATGTCTTCGCCGCCTCCGGTGGTACGAACAAGGCGATCACTGAACAGTTCACCACCACGGCCAACACATCCGGTCAGATTACCATCGCGTTCGCCCAGGCTGGCGCTGACAATCCGATGGTGAGCGGCATCGAGATACTCCAGTGATTCGGACGTTGAGCTGACGAGGCCGGTCCGCCCGCCCTGCCGCATGTCCTGCGGAGGGCGGGCTGCAATGAGACCTTGGTCTTGGCCCGCGTCCAGCGTTGTTTACTAGGGCCTCGTTGAATCACGCATTTTCACGAACGAGGCGACTGGTTCCCACGCGACCTTTGAATCCTGCCGTTGGACGCACCATTTTGACCGTTCGACATCGATTCGGGCGCGTTGGGTACACAGGTTGTAATCTCAGGGGGTGTCCGACTGCTTGTCGCCGGCATGGCGTTTCTTTCGTGCGAACCGCCAGCAGATCCTGAGTCTCGATTTCGTTAAGAGCGTCGAGGTTGGCCAAGGTGGCCGGCTTCATGTGGAGCTTCGCGACGGCACAGAGGTCGAGATATCCCGACGGCAGGCAAGGCTATTCCGAATGCGCGCCACTGTCTGAGCAGTTCGGCATGGATCGGGTGGTGTGTGCGGGCGCCACCCGATTTGTCACTTGCCTCGTGCCAAATGAACGTGCGGCTCAATCGATCTTGTATTGAAGCCGCAGTGACCACTCCCGTCCGTTGTAATCTGCTCCATTGCGAGTTGAGATGAACTCGAACCCGCCGGAGTAGTAGGGAATTTCGCCGACGCGATTGAACAGATTGCTTACGTACGCAGTTACCTTCGCACGGTCGTTGAAGAAGCTGTAGCCGGTCGAGGCGCTGGTGGTGTACCAGGCCGGGTTCAGTCCCCTGTGGATGACACAATTCGCGTCACCCACGATAGGTTGCGTGCCATCCGGAAGCGTCTCGCAGTTGCCATAACGCGGGTCGCGAATCCGGCTGACGTACGTCTCGTAGAGCGTGGCGTCCCAATGCCCCTTGTTCCAGTTGACAGAAGCGGTACCCCGGCCGCGCGGGTTCTGCCAGTTGAAGTCAACGAGTGGCTCGCTGGCCAGCACCCTCTGAAGATTGTGGAGATTGCGCGTATAGATCATATCGAACTTGAAGGCACCGAGATTACCCCAGGTCCATCGATAACTCGCCGCAGCGTCAATCGCGCTGATGGAGGTGTAGGCCTCGTTGATGGGTCCGATGTGTACGCTGGAAATGTTTCCGCTGGAATCGCGCACCACGTCGTCGATGACGAGCTGACAGTACTCGGAGCCGGGGACGTGCGCCGTGTAGGCCTCACCGCCCACCTGCTGCCCGGTTCGGCAGCCCGCCTCGTCGGTCAGAGCGTCCGAGAGGGCAATGTTCTTGATGATGTTATCGAGCTCGATGCGCACGTAGTCGACCGAGAAGATCAATCCCGGGGTGGGATCGACGACGAAGCCATAGCTCCAGTTCTTGCCCGTCTCGGGTACGAGGTTCGGGTTACCGCCCGAGTACTGCGTGATGTACGTGTTCAACTGCTGCCCGACGCAGGGCCATTTAGAGGTATCCAGATGCTTGCTGATGCACAAATAAGGGTCCGGGTAGTTACCGACCTGCTGCGAGGCGCCCTGCGAGTAGATGTTGATCATGTCCGGCGCGTGGAAGTTGGTTCCGTAACTGGCACGCAGCAGCACCTGATGCAACGGTCGCCACTCGAGCGAGCTGCTCCACGTCTTTGCGGTGCCGGCCTGACTCGCGTCCTCGTACTTGTCGAGGCGGCCAGCGAGGGATGCGGTCAGAGTCGGTACAACGGGCAGACGGAGCTCCGTTGCGCCCGAGTAGCGAGTGCGCTGGCCGCCGCCTATGTTGTAGTTCTGGAATGGATCGCCAAAGCTCGTGGTGTTACCCCGCGGATCGGGGTACAGCTGGAATCCTTGGTGAGCAGCCTCGAAGACCGTTGCTGCGCCGAGCGGACCGCCCCACAGGTTGAGCAGATTGTTGCCTGTCAGGAGCAGCTGGCCTTGATTGATCCAGGAGGTCGCGCGGTTCTCTCCTGTCACGGCAAAGGTGTTGTAGTCCGCCGGCGTGATGGGGTTCCAGAATCGGCTGTTGTTGACCGCGTAGATCGGATTGCCGTCCGCGGCCGTGCCGAGCTGCGGACCAAAGAAGAAATTGAACATTCCCTGCTCGTTGAGACCGGTGAAGCCCTCGTGGACCCAGTACAGCGCGCGCCCGAGCGTCGCATCCCAGTCCAGCTTGCCGTTGAACAGCGAGCCCTTGAGGCCGAAGTGGAAATCCCAGTTCTGCTCGCGATCGTACGTGTTGCCCTTCGTGCCCATCTCCGCCGCCGTCAGCTGACGAAAGTAGTTGTCAATGAGCTGACCGCTGTTCTGGTCGTAGAACGGGTTGGGGAGTCCCCCCATGGCGTAGAGGAACGGCAGCTCGGTGTTGGAGATGCCGGTCGTGCGGAAGAAAGCGAGCGCTGCGTATGCCTTGACGCGGTTGCCGAAATCGTAGTCGCTGTAGACATACCCGTTCAAATCCCTGCGGCCGGGCGTGAGCACCCAGTTCTCCCAGACCGCTCTTTGCGCACAGTAAGTCCCATTGGAGTAGCGCGAGCCCGGAGGCCCGGTCAGCTGCAGAAATTCGTTGTGGAAGCCAGGCTGTGTGCAGGCACCCGCGGGCGGGGTCACCGACGTGCTTCCGCTGTCGAGAAATGTACCCCAGATCCGCTGGTAGCCATTCTGCCGGTCATAGGGGGCCCATGTGCCATAACCAGCGCTCGCGTCGGAGTTCGTGTAGGGGCGGTTATATCCCCACAGAGGGCTACGGTCGAAGTACTGAAAGTTATAGACGACGTGCAAATCACCCAAGCTCTTACCGCCCGACCAGGTGATGTCAGTCAGATCGCGGCCGCCGCGCACCGCGCCGCCGCCGCGCAGCGAGATGGTGTCGCCGGTGTAGTCGTGCTTCAGGATGACGTTCACGACGCCAGCAACGGCGTCCGAGCCATAGATCGAAGAGGCGCCCGTCCCCAGCATCTCGATTCGATCGACCATCCCGGCCGGTATGTTGTTGAAATTCTGAAAGTTGTACTGACTGGCGCCGCCCTGCGAAGGCTGCGGGTAATCCGCTACCCGCAGCCCGTCGACCAGCAACAGTGAGTGGTTGGGGCCGAGGCCGCGCAAGTTCAACTGGCGCGCGTTGACCGTAGTGCTGCCCCATTGGGGCGGGGTCTCGGACAGAAACGACTGCGGCAGGGAGTTCATGGCCTCGTACACCGTGGTGTATCCGTTGGCCGTGAGCTGCTCCCCGGAAAGGATGGTTATAGGTGACGGTCCCTCGAACTCCGGACGCGCGATGTGCGATCCGGTCACGACAACCTCCTCGAGCTTCGGCTCCTCGGTCGAGTCCTTTGGCCTGCGGACCGATTGGCCCGTGTCGGGGGATAGTGGCGAGGCCGCATTCTGCGCAAAGGTGGCATCGGATAAGCCACCGCCGCTCTGTGCAAATCGCAGGTGTTGCTCTGCCGGCGGGTCTGTCTGCCCGATGGTCTGTCTCAGCTCCGATTGCCCGGCTGGCGCCCCGGCTCCGGTCGTGGTCAGTACAACGGTCTTTTCATTAAGGAATTGATGCCGGATAACCGTACCCATCAGCAGGCGCTTGAGGGCCTCGTCCAGTGTAAGGCTTCCCTTGAGCGCGGGGGCCTTGAGGCCCGCCACCAGGGGTGGATCGAACAGCAGGTTCGTATCGGTCTGGCTGGCCAGAGCGCGTAGCGACTCAGCGAGTGGCTGCGCCGGTAGATTGAACCTGGAGACTGCCTGAGCCTGGGTCAGCGGGGCCGACCCGAGCAGGACCGCCAACGCCAGAGTAGCCAAAGACCGAAATATTGTTCTGTGCACGATGCCCTCGCGTGTACAGTCCTTTGTGCCTGTTTGTGAGTTCGTTCCTGCTACCGGATAGAGACACGCGAGACTGGCGGTACCTCAGCCAGCCTGCATCGAAATTACGGTTTCGGTGTGTCCGGGCCGCTGTCTGCGGCTGTGGTCGTAGTTGCACCACGGGTGCCAAACTCCCGACCATGCTTGCCCTTCGTTTGGCGTCACCTGGCGGTCGAGGGCTCGAGGAATATTTCGCCGCCTTCATTACGCGCCCGGAGGTGATAGGTTCGGGTGACCGCCGTGACAAAGTTCTGCGTGTCGCCAGCTCTGAAAACGCCGCTGAGGCGGATTGCGGCGACGCTGGGGTCCCGGACTACAACATGTGTCACGTTGTATCGGTTGATCTCGGAGACCGTATCCGCCAAGGTGGTGTCGTCGAGGGAAATCTGTCCGCGTCGCCAAGCTGTGATCTTTTCGAGCGAGGGTCGATCGAGTCTGGCCGGGTGGCCACTGGCAAAGGTCACTCGTTCGCCAGGATCCAGCGTGAGCACTTCAGTCGCAGCCCCTGCCTGCGTGGGATTGCCTGATCCCGCTGCCTTTCGCTCAGGCTGCGTACCCGCCGCCTCGGCGCCTTGGGGCGACACCCTCACGCTGCCTTCCACCAATGTGATGGCCAGTTGCCGGGGATCGTTGCGCACCACAAAAGCCGTGCCGAGTGCCCTGACCTCCCGAGGGCCCGCCCTCACAATGAACGGCCATGCCGGATTGTGCGCGACCTCGAACAGCGCCTCCCCTTTAGCCAGCTCGACACGCCTTACCTGCCGGTCGAAATGTACGACTGCGCGCGAATTCGTATTCAGGTAAACGCGGGTTCCGTCCGGGAGGGTGAGGGTCCTCTGTTCGCCCACGCCCGTGGCCAGGCCCTCTGGACGCAGGTACAGCGCTGTAGCAGCTATTGCAACCACTGCAATCGCAACAGTCGCCAGTGCCGCTCGCGAAAAGCTGATGCGAAATCCAACCGGAGCGCAGCGGAGGGAATCCCGAGAAGCGCCTGCGGCGCGACGCGGGACAACCGAAGTCCGGGGCTCGTGCGTGTCGACAGGAACGTTGAGCTGCCCGGCTTTCTCCCAGGTATCCGTGAGGAGCTCGAAAGCGGCCGCCCGCTCCGGGTCCTCAGCCATCCATCGCCGGCAGGCTTCCTCAACCCTGGCGTTGCGGTTCGGCCCGTGAAGTCGCGCAACCCACGCCGCCGCCTCGGCGCGCGTGGCTGCCGACGGCTTACCGGGGCTTGCGCTATCTCTGGTGTTCATTCCTGACTGTTCGCCTTGGCCAACGCCGCCAGCGCGCTGGCCATATGCTTTTCGATGGCGCTCAGGCTTACTCCCAGGCACCGCGCGATCTGTGAATAGCTCATCTCGCTGCGACGGTGCATGAGGAAAATGGTCCGGGTGCGGTGACTGAGGCCATCGAGCGCCTCCCTCATTCTCTGAAGACACTGATCATGGGCCAGCACCTCATCCGGCGTGGGGCGGGTGTCGACCAGATGCGCGAGTTCCTCGATCTGGGTGTCAACGTAGAGATTGCGATGCTCATCGCGGCGGGCATTGATCGCCAGTCGCAGGACCGTGCGAACGAGAAAACCCTCCGGTTGCCGAACATTACCGCCCCTTTCACAGTATTCCTGCAGCTTGAGGAACGCCTGCTGGATCAGGTCTTCGGCGTCTTCGCGCGTCCGTCCCCGGCGTACCAGAATTCTCTGCAACTTGCGGAAGTACTGGGGGAGTCGGCCCATCACAATAAGATGACATGCCGCCTGCTTCAGTCAACTCCCCGCTGTTCCGCCTCGCCGCTGCGGCTGATCGCGACTGTGCTGTGTTCGATTGAAGAGCTGTCGAGCGGCACCAAAGACGTGACATGTCAATTGCAATGTCGAAAGCCACCAATCACCGATGTCTGCGCCGATGAGCCGTCGGAGGTCGGCGCGTCAGGTTTTGCGAACGCGCGCGACGTCTGCACCTGACCCAGAGGACTGCGCGAGCTTTTCTGAGCTTGTCGTGAAGTGGTCTGATCAACGCACGCGTGTATTCGTCATCGAAGGCGAACGGCTCGGTCACGAAGACGTCGACGGAAGTCTCGCGGTGCGCGTCGCTCCAAAACTGCAGGACCTGCATCCCCTTGTCGCGGATCCAGCTTTGGCGCAGCTCGCTGTTCGCGAATTGTTTCATCGTAATTGGAACGATGGGTCGATAACCCAGGGAGGCGAGGGCGGTGAACGTTCGCGGACGCCCGCACCTTCAAGCGCGGCGGCAAGAGATTCAAAGCTGGCCAGTTTCACAATGGGAGCGTGCGCTCATTCCCGATTACCGAATGGTAAACCGCAGAATACCTAGAAAACGCTACTCGCTGAAACACGGCGAGTGTGCGGCAAGGCCTGGGATTCGAGGAATCTTGGTTAGACCGAGGGGGGAGCCACCCATCGGTAGAAATTAATGGTAGCGGGGGTAGGATTTGAACCTACGACCTTCGGGTTATGAGCCCGACGAGCTGCCAGACTGCTCCACCCCGCACCAGGAGAGCCGCTCATTATACAAGCGTCCCACCGGTGCGGCAACCTTTAACGGCGCAGTGGCGACGCCTCGAGCGTCGGCTTCCTCATTCAGTAACTTATACAGTGCCTCGGGATTCACGGGCTTGATCAGATGATGATCGAATCCAGCTCGCCGTGAGCGTTCGAGAGCGTCGGGCGTCCCGTAGCCGGTGAGCGCCACGAGCAGGACGCGCTTGCTCGCGCGATCTGGCGCAGACCCCTTGGGCAGCACAGGCGTGCCGCCATCGCTTTCACACCGAAAGCGACGCGCGATTTCGTATCCGTCCAACCCTGGTAGTCCCACATCAATGAACGCGACGTCGGGCGTCTCGGTCCTGAGCAGTCGCAGACCGGCGAAGCCTTCTTCGGCCTCCAGGACATCGTGCCCATCGAGCTCGAGCATCATGCGAAACATCTCACGCGCATCGCGATTGTCCTCAACAATCAGTACGCGCCTCTTCACCGCGGCCACCTGCGGTTGATCGGTCAACGGGGCCGCACCGAGAGTTGCGTCCACGCTGGGCAGCCGCACGGTAAATACACTGCCGCAGTCGGGTCCGTCGCTCGACACCGAAACGGTGCCGTGATGCAGATTCACCAGCCGCTGGACGAGGGTGAGGCCGATTCCGAGGCCCCCCTGCGCGCGATCAAGCGTGCGCTCTCCCTGGACGAACAGGTCGAAGACGCGAGGCAGCAGCTCGGGCGCAATTCCAAACCCATTGTCCTGCACGCGCAGCACCGCTTCGTCGCCCTCGACATCCAGTTCAATACTGATTGTGCCGCCCGCCGCCGTGTATTTCACAGCGTTGCCGATGATGTTGGACACGATCTGTTCGATGCGGACCGGATCGCCCTCGATCCATACCGGCGTGGTGGCAATCTCGAAGTGGTGCTGCGATTCGCGCTCGGCAAAGACGGCTGAAGCTCGCCGTACCAGCTCGCAGAAATCGAGCACGTGCCGCTCGAGAGCGATCTTGCCAGTCACGACGCGACCCACTTCGAGCAGGTCGTCCACCAGTCGCGACAGGTGTTGAACCTGCCGCCCAATGATGAACCGCGCACGCGAAGCAGCACCTGCCTGTGATTTGGCCGCTTCGAGCACCTGTACGGCAGCCGTGATGGCACTGAGCGGGTTGCGCAGCTCGTGTGCCAACATGGCCATGAACTCGTCCTTGGCCTGGCTCTCCTGCTCGGCACGAGCAGCGGCTGCGACCGCGCCGAGCAGCTCACTGAGATCGGTAATGATGAGATTTCGCCGCTCGACCTCGTCGCAAATGGAGGTGGTGAAACTCATGAATACATCAACGGTCCGGCCCTCCGCCGTATTCAACCGTGCGCGGCGCTTGCCGGACCCCGCGGCGAGCAGGCTGCGATAGGCAGGCCGATCTGCCGGGTTGACGAAACGCTCCATGCAGCCGCCCACGGCTTCCTCGAGCGGCAGGGCCACCAGCTCGGCGAACCGCCTGTTGCAATAGGCAATGTCGCCATCCGTAGTCAGGATGGCGGCGCCTTCCAACATATCTTCGATGAGATTGCGATACGGCTGCTCGGCGCTGCGCAGCGCGTAGACCTGCTCGCCATCCGGGCCCTGCACGATAAACGCATCGATTTCGCCGGATCGCACGGCCCGCAATGTCTCCTCGGCCTCTGCCAACCTCTCGGTGAGGCCCCTGATCTGCTCCGTGACTGTAGTCTCGTCGCGCATCGGTGCTGCCGGCTATGTCCGGGGGACGAGGTCCAGGCCCACGAGGACGCGGTCCTCATTGGACATATCGCCGATCAGTCGCCGCAGCGGCAGAGGCAATTTCTTGATGAGTGTGGGAGCTGCAATCAGCTGCTCCGACTTCGCAAGCGCCGGTTGTTGGTACACGTCGATTACCTGCAGGTCATATCGGCCTTCGAGATGCTTTTCGCAGAAGCTGCGCACGTTTTCGACCGCGCGGGCGGAGCGGGAAGTCATTCCCGCGACATACAATCTCAGTATGTATCGCTCACTGGGGTTAACAGTCGACCCGTCGTCCGCCGCGGGCGGCCCTGATGGGCTCGCCGCCGGCGGCATGTCTGGAGTCGAAGTTGTCACACGCTATCCTCTAGCCCGGAAAATTCACGATTTCTGAAAGACAAAAGCCCCCGTCGTGGTAAAAAGGCTGTACCACCAGACCTTGCACCACTCGAGAGGCTTTTGCGTGTCCAACGATAGCACACGACAA
>Ga0307511_10004237_pt1 | contig 14638 bp, 11 predicted proteins | sample 13_EM_MG_FD_200266 | JGI IMG/M metagenome (GOLD analysis project Ga0307511, IMG submission 200266) | Populus trichocarpa ectomycorrhiza microbial communities from riparian zone in the Pacific Northwest, United States - 13_EM | ecosystem: Host-associated > Plants > Roots > Unclassified | place... | reverse complement strand
CTTGCCAACTATGGAATCTACTGTGGGTTTCCGGGTGGCTTGTCATGTGTCCCTTATGGATGGGATGTGTACTGAGGTTTTTTTTTTATAAAAAAAAAAAAAAGCACCGTGGGTTTAAGGGGGTTATCCATGGTAAGATGCGTGAATAAAATACGGCAAAATAGGATAACTTGAAATGAAAATACAAGCAAAGATGATGCGATCGAGGATTCTTTAAATTGGGTGACCGTATACGCTGAAACAGCTACTGGAAGTTGCTAACAATTTGGGACAAAAATAGACAGAGGTTGAGGGTAATCCTGCATCACGGCCGTTTCCACAAACATCAAAATACTTATGGTCATGAGATTCAGTTTCACAAATACATATACATGTACAAAATCCGCACGCAAGGTTCCTCCCATCTCGTATACATAGATGCATACAAAAGCTACTGTAAAGAGTCACAAAAACGAATAAAAACCGCAGATTAACAAACTACCAATGACCAGCTACTACGACAAGCCATCATCTCGAAAACGCCCAAGCCCACCCCCCACCCCACCCATCCGTATCCACAGTCCAGGGGTTTCCCCTTCCCCATCCGCTGGCCGCTGCCCTTCCATCTCTTCTCCTCCAATGTGCCAGACTCATTCCCTTCGACCTATTAGTCTCTTGGCCGTCCCCCTAAAACGTACTCGTAGCCAATCTACTCGCCGCATTCTTTGCATCCAACCTGTCATCCTCATCCTCCCCTAACCCTGCCGCCCCGCTAACCTCTTCAATCCCTGGCAACGCTGCTCCTGCCTTTGCTACTCCCTCAACTCCCGGACCACCATTAACTGGACTGACGCCCCCGTCTAATCCCGGGACGACTAAGCTACTCCGCATACTTGCTCCCGAGCGGGGAACTCCGCTCCATGCGTCACCTCGGGGGCCTTGGCTGGCGGCGACGCTTGCGCGGCGGGAGGAGGGGGGTGCGTCGCGGCCTAGCCGGGAGAGACCACCAGAGGAGTCGATAGCTCTAACATCAGGACGGACAGACTCGAGGGTGCTGAGAAGGCGGCGCTCGGCTTCTATTTGGCGGAGGACATAATCCCGGATAGACGAGCGGAGATCCATGCTTGTTCTGTGGAACCACCGTCGTCGCTCTAGGACGAGGTTGGATGTTACCCGGGTGAATTTCTGGTTGAGTATGTCTTCAACATGGCGTGCTTCGTCGGTTGCAGCGATTGCTTCGTCAGTTTTTTCCTTCTTGAGACTTGATCCGGCGCGGAGGCGGGCGGCGGTGGACTCTTTGGATTTGGTGTTTGCTTTGGCTTGTTCGAGTTCACGTTGGATTATTTGCCGGTTTGTAAGGGTTTCTTTGATAATGAATGCGTCGCTAGAGTGGTATTGAAGGGGGTCGCCGAGGGTGTAAGCCTCGGAGGTGGCTTGTGCGGCGTGGTAGTCTCCGACTTGCTGGATAGTTTTGCCGAGTTTGCGAAAGGCGTTGGACATCCCAGGGTGGGGCTCGTGGGTTGAGAGGTTGTGGAATTTGATTCCAAGATCCGACTCGGCGAGACCGAGACCTGTAGATTGGATGGTTAGTAGAGCGAGAGTCTGTGCAGGGGCAAGGAGTTGCAGGGCAAAGGAGTTATTACCTCGACGGGTTTTGACGACCCTGTCCACCTTGTGTCCAGTTTCCATAGTGCCGAGATAGAATGCCTTGACAATAGGTCTCGCTTCTGCAAGTTCCGGGGTTTCATCAGGTGGAGGGGCAAACTGCTTGATGACTCTCCTCCTCACACCGGTAGCTGGTTGCTTCTTACGCACGACCGGGGAGTATCCGCTGTCGCTCTCTATAAAGAGAATCATTTCCTCGTCCCGCATCAGTACTTCATTTCCACAGACGTAGTTTAGCCATCGTTGCATCAATCCTCGGACTCGGGCATCATCTTCCTCGGTGCCGACGCCAGCGGAGGTGGATGGTGGGGGGACCGCGGGGACAAAGCATTCGGGGTTGTTTGAGAGGAGGTGCTCGGCGAGCTTGATGAACTCGGGGTGGGTGCGGCGGACATCTCGGAATTGCGTTGTGCGGAACCGAAGGAGGTTGGTCTATGGTCATCAGCTAGAGTTACAGACTTGGAGATGGGACCGCACATGCACGTCAAATCTAATAACGGGGTCCTTTCTGCCCAGACGCTCGAGGGCAGTGACCTTGGCCTGTAACCAGTACTGTTGGACCTGTCGCTGTCCCTGGGCTTGGCCACGAGTGTCCCCTCCTGAAACCTGCCGCCGCTGCTGTGGTTGCTGATGCTGATGAGGATTGTCATGCTTGTGTTGGTGAAGAACTTCCCGGGATTGCCGTGGTACCGGAGAAGGCGGGGGTTTCTGGTGTTGCTCTTCGGGCTCTTGATGGTGTAGTAGTGGCTGCTGCTGCTGCTCCTCTGCCATCGGGGGTGGCTCCGCCCCATGAACCTCCCCACTCCTCCCAGCGGATCCAAAGTCTTCCCCTACGGCTGCCAGATCATCATGGTGCTCGTCGAATAAGCCCCCGGCGGGAGAGTTGTCCTCTCCACCAAATAGCCCCGCAGTGGCTGCACCCGGAAACCTCCTGTGGTCGTCCTGCGCGAATCCGCCGTGGTCGTCATTACCGAACATTGGCCCCGGCGGGGAGATGGGGTTGTTTCCAAACCCTCCTTCGTTAGCGAAGGGATTGTTGTCAAAGTCGGAGCCGGTGGAGTAGTCCATCGTGGTATGAGAGAGATTGAGTAAAGAATAGAAATTAACAGAAGAGGAACAAATGCCAGTTTTAAATCAGCTCATCAAGGGGTATATATTGTTGAGAGCGGGAGGTGGGTATGTCAGCTGTAGCTGTGTGGGGAGGAATGAAAAGATGAAGCTGTGGGATGTTGCCATCTACTACGCAACACCGGCTGGCGAGTCTTTCCAGAAGCTGCATACATGTGCATACACGTGCATACACGTGCATCGGCCATGCATACATACGCTCAAAGGCAGGAATCTTAGGAATTTATATTCCGATGCCTCAAAAAGAAACAAGTGGGCTCCTTGATCTCCATGTAATTTTGAATGTATTTTTGCATACTGTAGGGCCACCGCTCGTCGGCACGGAAAATAGTTGTTCCTGGCTCTATGCTCTCCAAACTCGCCGCAAAACAATGCCCCGCACTCTTTGTCCAGGCCGCAGAAATGGTGCTCCGGATTCTGTCCTCCTCAGCAGCCCCCACGATATGCCCTGCCCTGCTTAAACCAGCTGCATCTCGACTGGCCGTGCGCTCGCTACGGCCTGTCGTGGTGCCATTGAGCCATCGATCACGATACGCCACTGCCGCTGCGCATGCGGGAGATGCCCCACCAACCGACCTTGCGCACACCCGAAACATTGGCATCATAGCACATATCGATGCCGTGAGTCCTTACTCGTGATCGTAGAGAGGGGTGAAGGACACTGAATGGACGCTGACTGCTGCATTGCATAGGGTAAAACTACGACGACGGAGCGAATGCTCTTTTACAGTGGCTTCAGCAGGAGAATAGGCAGTATGCAACCGTAGCCATATTTGGCACCACTTATTGCAATACACAAGCTTACAATCCCTCTAGATGTCGACGAAGGCTCTACAGTCATGGACTACCTCCCTGCGGAGCGTGCTCGTGGGATTACCATCACCTCCGCATGCATAACGTTTCCCTGGCACGCCCACACAGTCAACCTAATCGACACCCCCGGCCACGCAGACTTCACCTTTGAAGTCGAGCGTGCAATCCGGGTGCTAGATGGCGCAGTAACGATTCTCGACGGTGTTGCCGGTGTCGAGGCACAAACGGAGAAAGTCTGGCGCCAGGCGGAAAGATATAATATCCCCAGGATTATCTTTGTGAATAAGCTCGACCGGATGGGGGCAGGGTTCGGACGCACAGTGAAGGAAATCGGTGTGAAGCTTAATGGCTGGCCTGCGGTGGTGCAGATCCCAATGTATGAAACTGATGAGGCCAGTGAGGAAGTATTCAAGGGAGTGGTGGACGTGGTTGAAAACCGAGTATTTCGGTGGGGTGAAACTGGTGGAGATGGCCGCAATGTGCAAGTCTACGACTACAATTGGCTAAAGGAGAAGATGCCAAAACTTCACGAGGAAGCTTTGAGGGCTCGGGTGGCACTCGTGGAGCTGCTGTCTGAATTTGATGAAAATTTGGTGGAGATTTACCTTGAGCTGGGTGATCACCATCTCATACCCGCTACGGAGATCAAAAAGATATTGCGCAGGCTCACACTTGGTGGAAAGGGAAGAGTCATTCCAGTATTTTGTGGAGCCAGTTTTAGAAATATTGGGGTACAGCCGTTGCTGGATGGAGTGGTGGACTATCTTCCGAGCCCACAGGATAGGCCTCCGGTTGCGGTCAGCTATTATGACGGGAAGGAGACTGCGTTGCTGGATATCAGTGATAATAGGATTTGTGCGCTGGCATTCAAGGTGATTCATGACCCCAAGCGGGGAATGATGGTGTTTGTGAGGGTCTATTCTGGTACGTTTCCAAGTTCGGGGCCCTGGCACCAGTAGTGACAGATTACATATAGGCACTCTCACCCGCGCCTCCCACCTCCTCAATACCAACCTCCAAACCAAAGAACGCGTCCAACGTCTCCTCCGGATGTATGCTGACGATGCCGTCGACATCCCCTCCATTCAGGCCGGCCATATCGGTGTCGTCCTCGGACTCAAACACACCCGTACAGGTGACACTTTGATCTCCGAGCCCACCGCCCCCAAACACTCCCCGCACCACCACCATAATAAAAAATTACCACCCTCAGCTCTCTACAAGGAAGGTACCCTTCAGCTCCGTCCGATCACAGTTCCCCCACCAGTATTCTTTGCTAGTCTAGAACCAAATACCCTTAGCGAGCAGAAACATCTTGAGGAAGTACTGCAGATTTTGCTTAGGGAGGACCCGAGTTTACATGTCAGTGTTGACCCGGACTCGGGACAGACTTTGCTGAGCGGGATGGGTGAGCTGCATCTTGAAATTGCGAGGGATAGGCTAGTAAATGATCTTAAAGCGAAAGCAGACATGGGGAAGATCAATATCGGATACCGAGAAACCGTCACCGGGCCCCTAGGCCCGGGGGTTCGAAAGGTGTACGACAGAGAAGTTGCGGGGAAGAGATCTGCTGCTGCAATATCTGCTGCGGTTGGTTCGGTAGAGAATTTCAACGCGGATTATAACGCTGCGGAGAGCGCATACAACGAAATCATACCCCTGGGCTCCGAGAATACGCTGACCGTCACAGTCCTCCAGCGACTCCCGTTGCCAGGACCAGACGAGGAGGGGTTGGTGCACAGCATATCCCCACAACCATGTGCGCCCGGGGACGAAGACCTCCATCTCCCTCAGCACATCCAACCCTATGCCACCACACTTCGCCCCGCACTACTCTCTGGAGCACTCGCTGCACTTTCCCGTGGGCCATTCCTAGGTTTCCCACTACATAGCACCCATGTCCACCTCACCCTCAACCCAAATACGGATATATTCTCTGCATCCGAATCCACCACATCAGCAATGACCTCTGCTACGCGACTAACTATCACCGCGGCACTCAAATGTGCATTCGATCACACTAACTTTATTGAGGGCGGAAATGGAGGGGACGGGAAAATCCAGTTAATGGAACCGGTAATGAATGTGGCCATCTCTGTACCTGAAAACGATCTCGGTACGGTGGTGTCGGATATCTCGGGGACAAGGGGTGGAAATGTATACGCCCTTGATGACGACGATGTGGATGATTCACTTGACCACGACCGCCATGCTCACTCCCCGCACGCGGTCGCACATGCAGCAACTGCTCCCCATCCAACACACCCCCACCACCCAAGTGGAACGTTACAGGTGCAAGAGGAGACATTGGTCATTGACCCAGTTAGGATATATGCGCCACCGGATGCAACGGCGTTGACGCACAAGAGTGCCGCACAGCACGAGTTTAGACCAAGGACGATCAGAGCTAGAGTCCCGCTGAAGGAGATGGTGGGGTATTTGAGGCATTTGCGGAGCCAAACAAAGGGGAGAGGGAGTTTTGTAATGGCAGTAGATAGGTTTGAGAGGATGGATAGAGGTAGAGAGAGGGGGGTGTTATCAGAGATGAGGGGAGATGGGAGGGGGATAGTTGGGAGGTAAGAAAATGCAAGCTGGTGTCAGATACTTGACAGGATTTGTAGGAATTGTAGTCAGGAGTGGGTGGATATTTAGAATACATGCAAGTAGAGATTGCTTGTAGAGAGAAGATTGAGAAGATGTAATATAGGCTACCTAGTATGGATTAGGAAAGTAGATAGTTGTAGCGGTCCTTGACTCCACAATACTAGTTGTCTGTGTCTGTGAGGCCGATTTTACCACTTGCCTTTATTCCCCAAACTTCTTCTAACACCTGCACCTTTGCTCTGAGTATATATCAAACATCTGGCTACCCAGCCTTCCTCTCCTTGGCTGCGCCTATCCCCAACATCGCTTTCATATAACTATATAAAAAGTCCTAATTTCTCTAACTGAGCCCAGACACATCCATCGCCCATTATTAGCGATGTGTGTCCAGAGCTGGTACTATATTTGATATAACTAATCTGCTGTGCACCATTCTGGTATTGCCTTATTTTTCTCTCGAGCTTGCTGCTCTCACTAGGCTTTCTTGATTGGCGTAGACATCGCTTCGTCCTGCTCCCAACAATTCCTGTAGCAATCAAGTTCGCAATGGGGAAGGGGTTCTGGCTCGGCTCCTCTGTTACTGCTTCTCCCCAATGTGGAACATTGCATATTCACTATCGGCTCGTCGTTTGATTACACCCTCCTTGTTGATAAACAATGATGGTTATTCTCCCTTATCATTTTGCACTATGGTCTCGACAGGTTTCCGTCCTCTTTACGGATAATCTGAAAGACTATCCATGTCACTAAAAGGGATCGTACCGGTATTTAAACTACCTAATGTGTTTCGTAACGAAAGAAATACCTAACAAAGTATACAAATCCACCTGAATAAACTGAAATTCATATGGCAGGCAAAACACTTTATAAGCTAGTTTAATACCACAGTCACTTATCTTCCGGTACGAATTCTGGCGGGGGCACTGTTGCTTCTAATGAGCTTTACGGTACATTGTATGAGTTCACTCTATGATCAAGCACTATAACTGAGTCGACCGATTTTAAATTTCATAGGAGGAAAAGATGAGATAAAGATATATTCAAGAGATCATAGCCCGATTTAGCTGGCTCGTCGTCATACATCACTAATTGATGTGCGTACGAGTAATGGGTTCTTAAGAGAAATAAACATACATAAAATGATATATTCACCACCCCGGCCTTCATGAAATAATATTGCTACCTTGTTCCCTCATAAATTTCACCATTGCAACTTCTCCCCGTCGTTACTCTCATCTGTGTCCCATTCACTGCATCGTCCCTTCTCTTCTTGCTCGCGTTCCTCGCCTGTCTCAATCCGCCGCAGCCCATACACAGGTGGCCCACCTGAACCTGTATGTTGTATCTCCAGTTTGATCTTGGTACATCCCCTCATATCTTCCCCTGTAAGATATGACATATTCGACAACCCGTTATCATCCTTGACTAACAGGTCCCTGACATCCGTCAAGATTGGGATGAGCGCTGTGCTTAGTACCGGAGCCCTCATGTTTCTTTTCGAAGACATCTCCATTCCAAGGACCACCAGCCATGAGGCCGGGAGAAGCATACTCAAGGCTAGCCACACCCAGACTCTTATACTGTCCACCTTCGCCTCCAAAAGTGATGTTGGGCTAAGGCTTACCAACCGTTGTTGCGCATGCGCATTCTCCCACGGGAGAGCTTGCCTCATTGCAATGTAAGCTTGCCGGACTATCTCCTCGGTGTATGAGGTCAGATCCCCCCCCCTCATCTGCGGATCTCGTATTCGCGCGTACTGGTAGATTAGGTCGGTCAACATAAATACTGAGTATTCTGCCCAAGGGTCGGGGCTAAGACTAGGGTCGACCAGAGGTCCACCCTGCTCAATAGCTTCAACGGTCCGATTTGTCACGTATAGCCCCCGCTGGAATATTCTCACGCCTGCAGTCAGCTTGATGGTACCCACGGCCCAGCAGGCGGCGGGAAACGGTTCTAGTAAGGTGATTGCTGAATCCACAGGATCCCAAAGAGACCACCCATGGGTGCTGCAGCTGAAGTCCTCCGCCCCTGTCGCAGCAATATATGTAACATTATTCCCCACCACCACAGCTATCTTCCATTCTTGACCAGCATACAACACATTATTTGGCAAGACCTGGTGGGGCAGTTGTTGAACGGTCGGCCGGAACAGCATGGTTGAACCGATCGCAACTGCTGATCCGTCTCTAGTGTCGCCATACAAATGTGGGCCTGCTGTCAAATTGTAATCTATACCGGGTAGGAGCTCCTCGTCCCAGGTCAAGCTTTCAACTGTAATGTAGGGCATTGGCACACGCTCCACGATGGTACCGACCGCTGCATCATCGCGCGGTACGTACCGATATTTGGGAGAGTGCAGGCGGTCCTCTGGTCGAATATTGCCCCAGAGAACGGTTGCATGTGTCAGTGCGTTGCGAACCACTTCCAAGCAAACGGCACGGCTACCTGACTGAAACCTTTGCCAGAAATGAGCTGACCTCGCACTCGACCCGAACCCCGCCGACAGGTTGCTGCGGTAAATTGCCCCCTCCCAGTTCACAGACCCAGAGAGAATTGGAGAAATGAAGGCAGACGGAAGCATCATTACCAGCGCCATTGCAGTCGGAATTGAATATTTCCCTGATAATACTATGGGGACCCGATAGGAAAGCATCGCGTCTAGCTGCCCAAGACTCAGTCCGTCGTGTTGTAGCAGGATAGCTGTGCATCGCCAGACCAAAGAGAAAACGAAAACCTGCCCCACGAGGCGGATGAGTAGGAGTGCAGCTGAAACCAGGGTGGTCACATCACTCGCACACAGAGAGGGTTCCGAGAGGATTTCAGACCACCTGACTCGCTTCGCAGCCTGAACATGTCTGGTGTCGAGGTAAAAGACGAGAACCGTGGCGGTCATGAGGGATAGCACCACGTGCACCAGTGGGGCCCAAATTTGGATGAGAACACGGTGTAGATGAGATTCGCCTCTGCGAACCACAGTGGGTTGGTCCAGGAGGGAGGAGAATCCACCAGGCACCTTGACGTCCATAGCGTTACTCAAAGATCCGTTAGTGGTGAGAAAATTAGACGAAGTGATATCTATCGAGACGGGAGATATGTTTTATATGATATAGTCGGAGTCTTTTTTTAAATTTTTTCACATATACTCAGTACTCATGCGGCCAGTACCGCAACCACTCCTGGTCAATTCCTAAGACATAGCGTGGCTTCGTGAAAGCTGGTGAGCTCCACCTGTCTTAGGAATTGACCAGGGACGTTGCATGCGGTTGCCAGGATGAGCCAGCCGGAAACTCGGCTGGGCTCAAGTTGATCTGCAAACGATAGTCAGAGCCTTGCCTCGGTGGCCTGGCTTGCACAAGCTCCTCGGTAGATGTCAGAAGCAGGACATATCCTCCTTCAGCTGCGAGAGGTTGTTGTATTGGGACATGGATAACTGCATAGTATTACAGTACGTTGCAAATGAGTATACAGCGTACTCTGTACAGTGGTGGCAATAGTCTGCCCAACATATAAATCAGGTAGACAACCTGCTTTCTCAGAATAAAGGTACTCGTAGCTGTGGTCAAGGCTGTATTGCTGAGAGCGAGAGAGGAAGGGAGAAAGAAACAGGAGATTGTGTTGGACAATCCAGCCGGGTCTTCACCAGGGGATACGTGCCTTCGTCATATTCACCGGCATGCTATATAAACCTCTCTTAGTTCTCTAAGCTATATTCAAATCTTTCTGAAGGAGAATTTGAACCACTTGGTGATGGCTATGCTGAGCTGCACTATGTAGTACAGCTGCATGCCACTTTGTCTTGCGCCCCTATTCAGCAGCACCTTCACAACCTCGGCATAACCCCGGTGATCTGGCAGATGAAGTGCATTTGATCGGGGCCTGTGCGAGCCCGTGGCATCAACTCCTGTGCTCCTGTCTAGCAGGAGTTTCACGGCCTCAGCATGGCCCCTGTGCTCCTGTCTAGTAGAAGGTTCACAGCCCCAGCATGGCCTATGTAAAGTGTACAATGAATGGCAATCCTTGGGCCGTTGTATCTGACATCAACTCTTGAGCTCCCATCCAACAGCACTTTCACCACCTCGAAATTGGCCGTTTCGGGTGGCATATCAAGTGCCATCCGGCCGACTGCGTTTGTGGCATCCTGGCTTCCACCCGTGTCTAGAAGCACCTTAACAACCTCGAGATGGCAATTTTTGGCTCTCATATGAAGTGCAGACCTGGGCCGTTGTCAGTGGTATCAATGCTTGCGACCATCTCTGGTAATAATGTTGCAACCGCTGTATGGCCCTTCTGAGCTACCTAGTGCGGATCGGTCAGTTCCCAGTTCGTCTGTTGCCTGGGGGCGACGTGTTTTCGTTAGCTCTGCCGCTGGCCCTGGAGGATCCCCAGCGGTGCAGACCAGGCGTTGAAAGTCAGGTATGTTGGTGCTGTGCAAGTCATGTAGGTAGTTACAGCTTGGCATTCTTGTAATGCATGGGGCAGTGGCTGGCTAGGTACTCTACAGCCCCCTTGGCCGGGTGGTTTGTACTTGGGCCTTGGGTTGTCTCTAGGGAGAAAAGGTCTAACGTATTTGACCGGGATCCGGCGCATTAGCGAGATCCGGCGCACTTCCGGAATGAATGTATTTAATTGAGAAAAATTCGAATTATAATGCAAATAGGCTCAAATTGAAACCAGAGGTTTAGTGTATACATAGAAGTCATCAGCAAGTGCCGCCCTAGGATGAGCATTGCTATATGGGGTGGTGAAAATCAGAAGGTAGGAATTAGACTATGTATGAACTAGCAATTGATGTGATGGAATTGTAGTCTTAAAAGACTTATGAGGCTCAATGTATATTATATGTGATTTATAATACATGTAGACTCAGTATTAGGACAAACTACCTACTATATAAAGAGATATAGTGAACTATAGAGCAGATTATATTAAAAACTACATATTTTGGGAGATATAGGGATTAAGTATTCTTTATATTAGATTTATATACAAGGTTAGGTTTAAATACATATATTTACTATTAATAAATAAATCATATATGTTATGAATGTTTGGTAGGCCCTATGTATAATAATGTAGCAAATAATTATTAATATACTTGTACTAATATTATTTAAAGTAAATTTGTATAATATAAAGAAAAACATTATGCTCTTATAGAAAAGACGTTTATTTATTGTAAAGTATTTTATTTAAACGCTTAGATAGGTGGTCTATCTTCAAGCTTAAGTTAGTTTAAAATATATACTAATTTTTAAATATTTTAAAAGATAATTTAACTTAATATATATTATGCCTAATAAATAGTAGCAAAGCTTTTGTAAGGAACTGATTTTCTAGTATAGGTTTTCTTTAAATGTATTTTATCTCTAGTAGTTTTAGTGGATTTTATAAAATTATATTCAAGTACATTTTTGGCTTATTTTGGAAGCTATTGTTTTTGAGTAAGTTTTAGATTAGAAAAGATAATTAGAGATTAGTTTTATGATTTTTTTTATATAATTTGTTATCTTATTTCTCTATTATTACCTATTATATTCCTGTATTATTAAGATAAAATAATATATATTAGCCAGCTGACTACTATCTTCTATTATAATTATCTATTTGTAATAGAAGACTATATCATATTTTTGTCTAGTACGTATTTCCTAGTATATATCATATATACCAAATATTTCAAACATAGTACCTTATGTACTATTATATTAAATATATATGGTCCTTATGTATTTCCTTATATAGGAATACAGTATATATCTACACCTGTATTTCTAAGTACTAGAGGCCTACCCTCCTATACCTGTATTTATTGTCATAGAGGAATACTTTCTGTAACTGCTAAAAAGTAGGTTTTTTGGAAATACCAGAAAATAGGTTTTTTCGAGTTCAGAAAGCTTGGCAGCAGGTATAAATACTGAACTATTCTAATGTTCTAAAGGAGCATTTGTAAATGGGGACCAAAAGTATTTAGGTTGGAATATTACTCTTAAGTAATATTTCTAACTACTAACTACTTTTAAGGTCTAAGTATTCTTTAGTTCTGGTTGAGGTATTATAATTCCACTTCTGGTTCTATAGATTTTTTACTAACTAATCCTGGCCTTAAAGTTATTTATTCTATTTCTTCTTTGTTGTCTATCATAATTACCCCTCTTTGTTTTATAGGCCATAAGTATTAGGAACGAAATTTTGGCACCCTAATGCTCTGCAGTGGCGCCCTGATGCCAATAGTTTTGTTACTACGTCTAGAGACGCCAGTACTTTCAGGGCGTCAGGACGCTATTAGGCCTATTTGCTGGTGTCTGGGCGCACAAATATTAGTGATTTTGGAGCCATTTAGTGCGTTCTTAGGAGAATTTGTAGTGCCCATGGTCGCAATTGCTATCTTCTAGATTGCCACCTTGCTGCTAAGAGCGCTAGTGGCATTAGAGGCACTAGTGGCAAGCTACCTTCTATGCCGATAAGAATTTTACAGGCAGTACTAGGGGAGGCACTAGGCCTAAATTTAACTAGTGGAACTCTTATATTTATTGTATCTAACCATTCTATATCTGTCTTCTCCAGGTCTACTCTCTCTTTTAGATTCAGACCTATAGCACTTAAGTATTATATATCAAGACTATATATAACTTACTATTGTGGCTATGGTATAGTAGTAAGTCATACATGATTTGAAATCTATCTTTGACTTATTAAGTGAGTCATAACTTTAGAGTCATATATGAGTTATAAGTGACTCATAGTTAATATATTATAATTAAGAAATTACATGTGCTTCTCCTAACATACTTTGCTAAGCAGGTTAGTTATAATATAAGGGACTGGTTTTCTAGTATATGTTTTTCTTGAACATGGTTTATATATGAAAGTTTTGGTAGATTTTATTAGGTTATATTAGGGTATATTTTTGGCCTGTTTTGACAGTTATTTTTTTTGGACATGTTTTGGATTAGTAAGGATTATTTAAGGAATTAGTCTTGTTGTTTTTCTTATAATTTTTCTTATCATATTTCTACATGATTACCTATCAAATTCCTATATTGTTTTAGGTTAGTTTCATGTATGTCAGCTTGCTGACCACTATCTCCTGTTATATCTGCCTAATTGAGTAATAACTTATTCTGTTTTCTTGTTAGTTGCTTATCTCATTGGTAGCCTTATTCCTATTACCTTATTAAGTATCCGCATAATACTAGATATATCTATAATAAGCTATTATATATATATTATGATCTAGTATCATAATAAGTCTCTACTATTATCTAGTATAAGTCCAAATAGACTTATAGCCTTAGACATTCAATATGTATGGAAGATCTGAATTCTACAGCCTTAGATAGGAGTTTTTAGGAGGGCAATACAGTCCAGTCTAGCTACCTCAGAAATATATAAGCTACATGTAAGTGTAGGCTAAGTTAGTAGAGAAGTTGTTTAAGGAAATCGGCTCTACCAATATGGTTATAGGATCTTTAGCACGCCCACTATGTCTTATACAAGATAATAATAGGTGGCTAAGAGGCTGTTGAGTTTAGGGGTTTGTTGGAGATCAAGAGGTGTAAGTGAACAAGAATATTACCAGTGTAGCTTGTGTATTTCTGAGGTAGCTAGACTAGACTGTGTAAATCGAGAACTATCCTCTCTAAGGCCATAGAATTCAGATCTTTAATACTGTAAGTGTTGGCCAAGTTAGTAGAGGAGATCTGTAAGGAACTCGGCTCTACCAACGTGGTTATAGGGTTTTAAGCACGCCCACTATGTCCTATACAGGATTATATTAGGTGGCTAAAGCTTGTTGAGTGTAAGGTTCGTTGGGGATCAAGAAGTACAAGGGGACAAGAATATTACTAGTGTAGCTTGTGTATTTCTGAAGTAGCTAGACTAGGCTGTGCTGAATGAGAACTGTCTTATCTAAGGCTGCAGAATTCAAATCTTTAATAGATACTGAGTTCCTAAGGCAATAAGTCTATTTGGACTCATACTAAACAACAGTAAAGACTCATTATAATGCCTGATCATAATGAATATATGATGGCTCATTATAGACACGTTCAGTGTCATGATGATGCGTAAGAAGGTAATAGAAACAAGGCTGCCAACGAGATAAACAAACAACAAGAAAAGAGAATAAGCCACTGCCCGATTAGGCAGGCATAACAGAAGATGGTGGTCAGCAAGCTGGCGTACATGGAACTAACCCAGAATGATTCAGGAATATGACAGGTAATAATAAAGAAATATGACGAGAAAACTACAAGGAAAAAACAACAAGACTAATCCCTATATGATCCTTCCTAATACAAACATATCCTAAACAGGTAGCTGCCAAAATAGGCCAAAAACGTGCCTTGATATAACCCAATAAAATCCACCAAAACTGGCATAGCTAAAACACGTGTAGACAAAATATATACTAGAAAACCAGTTCCTTACATCCTTCCCTTCTTAGAAA
>Ga0307511_10004236_pt1 | contig 14642 bp, 18 predicted proteins | sample 13_EM_MG_FD_200266 | JGI IMG/M metagenome (GOLD analysis project Ga0307511, IMG submission 200266) | Populus trichocarpa ectomycorrhiza microbial communities from riparian zone in the Pacific Northwest, United States - 13_EM | ecosystem: Host-associated > Plants > Roots > Unclassified | place... | reverse complement strand
CTGTCGCGAACGCAATTGAGTTCACGAACACACTGGTCTGTACGCGAACGGACCATGGCTTGTTAGTGTTCTTCGGTTGACTGGGTCAAGCGACGAACGCAGGGAATAAATGCAGTCCACTCAAGAATGTATATTGGGATGTTGGTTAGGTACATGCTTATTTCCGGACTTGAATGGTGCTCTCTATATCGGAGTCCTCCTGCTGAATATGCGCTCCCCTGCTACTTCCGCTTCTGGCTCCTCCAGTCCCTGCTGTGCTATTTTCTGGTTGCGACAAAAACCACGACGCTGCTTAAGATGGTATGGACGGCGACAGTTGGCCGTGCAGTTACAACGCACATCAGGTCAGGAGCTGTGTCAGTCAGTATGAATATCAACAATTGTGTCAAAACTTCATGATACAAGATTACTTGTCGCTTAGATTGCCCTTCTTGAACTTGTGCTGTAGATGGCTTTTTATATAATAGGCCATGTATATCCAGCTACGTCCTGCATCCTACGTCCAGCTTTGACCTACGCTCTACGTCAAGCTACATGATGCGATATTCAGATTCAGCCTGTGTCCCGTCGTGGCCAGCACACACCGTCCAGTTCACGGCAGGCAGGATATCCACAAAGGCACACCCTGCTTTTGGCGCCATCGCATACAACATGGGTGGAAACCTCGCTCGCACATCAGCATACAAGTCTCTGAAGCTCCAGTAGCCAGTGAGGGACCCACGCAATTCAGTGGTTGCGGAACAACCAACTCCCTACTCTGTCGTAAGCCCCTACTGCCGACGTGGATTGATCACCCACCAGGCTTGTGCTACATAGTGCGTCAAGAACGGCGTCAACGGAATTGGATTTTAGGAAGAGTGTGACTAGGGAGATACGCTCCGTGCATTGATATTCAGTAGTATCTCCTCGTCGACTTGTAATCACTTAGTCTGTCAATATTCTGTTTCGATCAAGAGTTAAATGCCTTGGTTTGAACGAAAATTGTGTTTTTTTCCTTTGACTCTTGCTTGCAAACCTCCCCAGAACCGCATACCCGACCGCTGACGACTATGCAAGTTGGTTGGGAATTATTGTAAGGTGCCGGGAGTGGTCGGCAAACGTGATGGTTGGACTAACAGACGCAGGGCGGGTGTGCGAGGGGGAGAGCTCAATCTTTATTAGTTTGCTTGTTCTATTCTCATTTACATATGGAGGCGGGGCGGCACGGCTCAGAGGATGGACAAAGGATGGACAATTCGCAAGTTATCAGCCTACATCCTTCCTGCTCATGATAAGCTATTTATTCAATTAACATTAACCTAGAGATACAATTATACAAAATGCGTAATGAAAACGCTCTAGTCCCACCCCTACCCCTCAAAGTGAATCTTTCTTGGGTCTCTTCACCACTCTAGCATTTTCGGACCCCTCACCGACAGCTGTATCACCATCCAACTTATCTTTCTCCCGCCTGTCCCCTGCCAGATGTGGGACCCTAGCTCTCGTGTTCCCAGCCAACGTCTCAAGGAAATCGCAATCCCTGGCATCATCCCCATCTACATGCCTCCGTGACATCTTTCTCCTTGAAATCCATTGCGTCTTCCTCCGAAATGCATCTTGAACCCTACTGTGAAGGAGATTCTTCACATACTGGGTGAGGTCAATACAGAATTGCTCATTGTTGTCTTTGTTGGGTTGATGCAGAAGGTTAAATGTAGATCGGGTAAAGATGAGCGTAGGCATGGGGGTTGTAGGGACATTATTTATCATCAAGTACTACAGTCCAGGAGAGTGATAAGTACTTCATGTATATTAGGCATAGGGGAATCAGAGAAAGGTTTGCCATACCTGGCGTGGTTGCTTCATTGAGATCCCCCCCGTAGTGGCCTCGTATACCCATGTTTCCATAAACACCGTGAATCTCCCAATCCAGTTGTCAGCATCGTGCCCCATATCATCCATCCTGCGATAGTAATCTTCCGGTTCAGAGCATGAATCGCTTTCCGCCTCTTTATCCGCCTCCTCCCCCTCTTCCTTATCACCCTCACCATAAGCATCATAATCATCATTATGTTTATTGTTATCACAGAACCCGGCAATCCCTTCCAGTTGTGCGATCGTCTTCCCCGGGACTTCCCCCTCCTCAATCTTAAACAGTACTGCCAACTTCACGCCCCCCTTGGTCGCAACCAACCACTCCCGCACATCGGCAAGGACACCTCGCTTCTTCTTGTCATACTCCTGAGAAAATCCCACTTCCATTATGACATGGGGAAATACCGGTTGTTTTTCGTTCTCACCGTTTGGAATATATACCAGGGCATAATCACCTAGCTTTTCCCTGCGGCCCAGTTTATTTGACCCGTCACAGGCACGTTTGGATGAGCCAGGAAGAGCAACGTTGGATAGCCAAGGCTTGATACAGAGGCGCTCGGTGGTGGTGAAGGCTCCCGAGTTTTGCAGCAGTTGTATGGTAAAGTCAATCGAGCTAAAGAATTCTGCAAGCGTATCATGGGATTTGGTTGGCATCCCCCGAATGGCAAGGGTAGAGTTGCCGGAGTCGTAGGTGTATCTAAAGTTCCAAGAGGGTGGTTAGCTCAATCGACTACCCGACATCAATACAGAAATGAGAAAATTACCGGAATCGCTCCAGTAACTTGGGTGGGAGGTCGTGGTAGGTTTTAGGGACTCTTTTTACACAATTGAAATACTGAACCACTTGCGTGGCAGTCTGTGCCGTAATGTCCGGAATAACTAGGTCGTAATAGACCCGAGCCCTCAAGAATTCAATGACACGTGTTATTATAGTGTCAAAGTTGGAATTTGACCGAACCGGGAGTTCGGGATAGGATGGGGACTTTGGGAGCTTCCTGGTGAGGGCGAATGAATTGTGACTGGAGGCTTGGTTCGGTGGAGAAGCAGAAACTTGGGGTCCTTGTGTTTGTTTGGATCCCAGTTCCGGTAGGGAATACGACGACTGACCCCGCTGGCGATTAGGAGTCGATACTGGGGAAGGACAATGCAGACGGATAGATGCCGGTGGGGAGGGGGTCTTGTCGTCGTCGCAGGAGGGACAATGCGTGAGGTGAGCCATTGTTGGTGATTGCAGATGTACGTTCTAGATAGTGTGTATTGCGATAGATGCGAATGTATGTGTCAGCGTGCCAAGGTATCCATATGGACCGTGCCTCGCTTATTTTAAATGCCAAGGCCAGTGAATTCGATGCCAAGATCTGATCGCAGCAGGCGAATGCACTCTCTGCTGCTCTCACTCAGAAGGGAGACAGCCCAGGGAGTATTGCGGACGGGATTATTATACAAACATCCGAAAGCCACGATGTAAATATCTATGCTAACGCATTGTAAGGAATAGGAAAGGCCACATCACAGTCGGGAGTACGATACCTTATGAGCTAAAGCACAATGCACGCTAGCAACCAGGCCCATTGCCCCTACCGAATGCTTTACAGCGTGCTACTATATCATATAATGACACCGTCTATAGGCCAACTGCAGTTGCTGAATTCGATCATCACGTCTACAGCTCTCTAAGGGTTACCCTACAGCAATCACAACTTCTACAGTGCCTTCAACCCCCCCTCGACTGTAAACCTCTTAGATCCTAACCGCCCTCCTCTGTATATACCTGTTTTCACCATGGATGGACTCCCTATGGATCCTCTATATATTTGCCATAAGCATAGAGCATAAAAAAAGTTCATAAATGTGCTGCATGTATTTCAAAAGGTCAAAAATAATATCACATGCTCAAAACTCTTGAAAGATTTATTATTTGCCGCCTCAACTGAGTTACAGGTAACTTAGGACGGTGATTACTGGGGGGGCAATGGATAGGGTGTTTTCTTGCTGTTCGGATGAGTTAAGATATCGGTTAATGGGGGATTTCCTTGTAATTATCAATGAATCTAGGTAATCGCTTTTATGGTATGCGAATATAACTACTCTTTACCTCGCGAACGAGGGATCGAGGGGGAACGATTTCTACAAACGGCATACACAGCCCTACGTCGCTGACTCAACTCGGGCCCTACCATCACTGAGCGTAGTTGTATTCCGCATACCATTGAGCGTATTCTCAGCAGCATATCCTTGGCAGGGTAAAATCAACGGGCACTTGCGATTGCAAAGTCCCGCTCCCAATTCCGACCGACTGCTTAAGCTCCATCGTTGGGCAACCCACGAATTCAAATTCAAATAGGCAGCTTTGCTATCCTTTTAATTGATCATTCTACCCCCTTGAAAGTATTAATTGTTCCATGGCGGCGGCGGCTGCCGGTTGCAACCGATTGGCTCGACTTGCTTACCCGCCTGGTATTCACATTCCTGTCAACCTTACCCTGAGACCTAAGTGTGTAAATAATTCACCAGATTTTTTGTTGCTTTCTTGCACAGACTCCATTTAAATCCCCCCTGGATTTCAGGGAGTGTCACTATGCTCCGACACCGGACTTGCACCTGGGTAATGATTACAGTTAATCAATCAATCAATCATTCCTACTTTTTTCTCTAGTTTTAATACAATCATGCCTTTACTGTATCGCTCGCATATTGCCATCTACGCACTCTGCCCCACTCCGATCAGACGTGCATAGCCTACTGCGCCGCCCATCAAGTATCGCCCATATATGTTGTTCAAATTTAAAGGAAATTCATCAACTGCCAAAGCAAGATGCACCCAAAGAGACAAACTAAGAGACGAACTGAATTCGCTTTCTACCGAAAGAAACTCGCAATTGTGGGCAAAGACAATTTCTCGGCTTGTTCCGTATTGTGCAATACCTGTGTAGCCCAAATTCTGTCTAGGTGTGTGCGTCGGTTGTGTAAAAGGGGTAGTCTGGCGGCTCGAAAGCGGGGGGACAGTCAAAAGCAAATTTTTTTTTTTTTAAAAAAAAAATACTCATTACTCGTATGCGCCCCTGTTATGACGAGCAGTCAAAAGCGATATAGTGACCTGTCTTTTCCTATCCGCAGACGCGCGCAGCGCAACCAGACTATCTGCCGTTTGCCCCTCCTAGCTTCGGCCTGGGTGGTTAGTGATCTTGTGCCAAGGCTCTTTTTGTCGCGTAGTTATTTGGGAGCGCCAGGTAAGAGTTAGCATGGGTTGCCTTGCACAACCCGCGGATGTTGTGAATCATATGCAACGATATTGTCATATATATGCTTATTCCAATTATTATTATGAAAGTCACCCGACCCAGCGGGACTTGACCACTATCCACTATATTACAAAGCACACACCCAAACCAATAAGACCTTCCTTTGCGGTACAATATCACAATATCTCGCCCATTCCACTACCCCCTTCACCAAGCGCCATGTCGATGAAAGGCCACAAGACAGAATCCGTCATCTCCCTTAGGCCGCTCATATCCCCATTCTCTGCTAGTTTCCACCATGGGCCGCAAGTCCGACTATTACCAACCGACGCAAACAAACGTTCAAGCCCACGGAGAGCGGATTGTGAGGTCGGGTCAAAGATTTTGTACTGTTTAAACCCTGCAAATCCGGCAGGGTATAAGAGTGCCAAGACTAAGAGAACAAACGCACACAGATCGTCGGCTGGCACGGGATTATAAACAACTTCGGTCAGGGAGCGCTGCGCCGCACACACAGCCTGCGGTTCGGTGATGTCGGTGGAGGCAGGCAGCTTTGTCATTGCTTTACCGAAGGAATCGAGAACCCTCCTGGGAGCGCAGATGACGCCCCCGTTGTAATTAGTTTCGGCCCTTCCGAAGTCACTTTCGCCACTCGGTAGGCTCCAGGCACAATCGAAATCGATGATGACGGCAGTTCCTTTGATATTATCATGTATTACATTGTCCGGACGCAGATCGCGGTGAATTGTCCTTGCGTGGGCGTGCAGCCATTGCAGTCCATTCAGGATCGATTTCAGGATGGATCCACAATCCTCTGGGGTAGTGAAATTGCTCATCTCTAGTGGCACCCCATATGGTATAATTCCAAAATCAATGTGAGGCCAGGTATCTATAGACTCGAGGTCACCTTTTTCTTGGTCAGTAGGCTCCCAAAGGAGTTGCGCAATGGAGGTCGGTGGGGGAGGTCGAATCGCTTTTAGCCGCCGAAGTTGTAAGAGTTCATTAACATGGTGGTTCAACACATGGTGATGTTCACCCCTTGGCAATGAACTTTTGACAACCATGTATGAACCTCCTTTACCCTGACTCCCAGAGATGGGGAATTGGCCTACCATCCACTTTGAATTTGTTGCAAGGCGTCGGTGGAGCCTACCCGCCCCTGCAGGAAAGGGGAGGCGGTGGGGAATACTATGTGATGCAGCTTGTTCGGAGATTCGGCCCCGGATATATTGTACAATCTGCTCAAGATTTAGGCTCGGTGATTTTTCCACCCTCTGGCGTACTGCGGTAAAGTTATTATCAAATGTGATTGTGAGCAAGAAGTTGTCTTTCAAGTTCGACAAGACGCCCCAAAAGTGAGTGCGCTCCAGCCGCACTTTGTGAAGGCGGCCCAAGTAGGTGGCCAGCTGGCCCAAATGACTATCAGTATCCAACTTCTCATTTTGTGGCTTAAGTTCAATGACACCGTGGGCAAAGCTGGCCTCTACATTATCAGTGCCCGTCAGACTGACAGTGATATCGGGAGCCATTCCGTCCAGGTAGTGAGTAGCGGAGGTGTTCCAAACCACAGCCTGTGTTACTGGGATCAGAGATGATAGGCAGGTCACTAGTGGTTGATACATTTCTTTTTCAGCTGCCCACAAACGTCCGCTAAGCTTGCTGAGACGTCCTTTTTCAGCCGCACCTAGCTGGTATTGATGTTCAAGGTGGATGTTCGTTAGCTGATCTACATCATACTTTTCCCATGACTCCGCATTCGTCTGGGAGCCCAGCATGTCCTTACTAACGGTTTTGTTTTGCATATATGCTGACCTGTAGCGCGCTACCCGGCCTTCGAGTTCCTGAATTCGAAACTTAAGTGTGCGCCTTCATTCCTCATTGAGCGCTTCCGACTTAACGAGGCAGTCGTGAGATTGATTGCGCTGATCTTCATTCTGCGATTGCAGCTGCTTTACTGAGCATCGGATTGCTTGTATTGATCTTCATTCTGTGATTGCAGCTGCTTTATCGGGATATCGGATTGCTTGCGTTGATCTTCATTCTGCGATTGCAGCTGCTTTATCTGGGCATTGTATTCCTTGCGTTGATCTCAATAATCTTCAATCCGTTCTTGATGTGCTGCAGCCTGTTTCTGGAGTGTGTCGACAAGGGTATCTTTGGCTTTGAGTTCGTCAAGAGTTCACCCATGTACAGATGCAATCTATCTCGTTCGATGGAAGTCAGGTTATATGCAATGATAAAAAACAAGTCAGGTCTTGGGAGTAATTACCCTCCGAAGGCCGCGAATATAAGTAGCTATCAGAGCCTTCACACTCTGACTCTTCCACATCGTACAGAGTTCTGAAATAGCACCGTGGTCAGCCACAAGTACGTACAGGAACTAACGCTGCCCCGGTTGCCCCATATACTTACCCTCATAGAGGTCGTTCATCAGTGTTGCGGCGTAAAGCCGGCTGCAATCGGGGTCCGCAAGCAACCCATCTCGAAACTGGTCAGGTATCTCTGCTGGGAGCCGAACCTTGCTGGATACTAGATACTGTTGTTGAATGCGCAAGTCTTCCATTGCATCACGGAGTTGAATATGGTCATGATGGGTGGCTTGGTGACAAAGGCTACCCTGGGACCACCTCATCATGTACTTTAGTATAAATATGAGTACTGATTTACCAAAAAAAAAATGGAAAGGCTACCCTGGGGGTGGGTGGTCATGGTATTGGGAAACATCCAGGACCCAACGGGGGTGGGAGTCCCAGAAGTGCTTTGGTTCGGAGGTATGTCAAATTCGCCTGCGATAGGAGTGGGAGGTGGGCTGTCATCAGGGACTTTTGTGATGAGGCCCGAAGAGGATGCTGGATGCATGGCGAATGGTGTGAACAACTGAGGCCTAATAGTGTTGGGGAGGTGTTCGTATTTGAGTAGGCACAACAGTTAAATAGTTCGAATGAGGTGGAGTCCGGTGGTGTGCATGAACATGTATAGGGTTGTGGGTTGATGTTTGCCTATTGTTTGTGGTACACGATCGGGTCCACTGACTAATGCAACTCCACCCACCACTACCTAGCTTTGCGTTGCGGCCACACGCTCAAGGACCCCAGTGCAGCTCGTCGAGGCGTAGCATTATATTGGTGGCTGTCATAACATGTTGTTTCAGCTGAACGCTTACCACATGTATCCTGAAAAGAAAAAAGAAAAAAAAAGAAAAAAAGAAGAAAAAAAAAAAAAGAGAAAAAAAACATGAAACTTGGGAATCAATGCTAATTGTAGTCCGAGATGCATATCGCGTAAGAGCTACTATTGGATACTCCTCCATTATCAATGTCATGGTTTGCTTGCATACTTGTTGGGAGTGAGAGTTCTTGTATTTAATCACATCCATCTCCACTACTACTAGAAGAATCAAGGACGTTTCCATATTACTACTCTGCACGGAGTAGAAACAAGCCTTCCATGATGTCTCTGTCTCTGCTCGTTCCCAAAACCTCGTTACCCACGTGTCGGTATGGGCAGCGTCTGCTTTTCTGGTTGCAAAACCTCGCATGGTGTCTAGCAGTAGGGGTGAAGAAGGCATGCCGAACAATAGCACTAGGGGGAGCGGTAGGACTGACAAGATACAACAGCGGATTCATGTGCTATAGGGGACCTGGGACTTTGGACGGAACCTTCATTAGGAGCGCCGCATATCGTACAAACTGAATGAGACCCAAACATCCTCCAATGTGAAAATCTCCGATACTCTGGTAAATGAAAACGAATGTCTTCATAATCGCCACTTGCTGTCACTTCAGTGCCTGGCTGGTGCACGCTTGCTTACAAAAGATGCAACTCGGATGTAGCCGACGGGTACCAGCAACAGTGGGAAAAGAAGAAGACAGAATCACAGCTGTCACTCAGGGCGGAGGACGAAGAAGGAAGGTTTCTGGTCGAAAAGCTCCCAAAGATAAGAGTAGCCGAGACCTACGAAGGGAAAAGGAGACGATAGAAAAGCGGAAGCACAAGACGGAAAGACCACCCCGAGAGCTGGTACGCGCGAACCACGAATACCCCACTAGAACGGGGAACTGGCAGGCCTGACGCACGATCGAAATTACAAGTCCACCATGAGCGCAATTGCAGCGTGGATGGCCCTCGCCCCAGTCCACATTCCCGCTTCAACCTCCCACAGTACGAAGGCGAACAAGCCTACCTAGCCCATCAGAAGAAGGCGAGGGACGCCCCCCAGGGCAGCGACTGACCGTCCGCACTGGCCGCACCCCAAAAAGCCTCCCCCAAGCCGGCCACCCCTCAAAGAGGTCCATACTGAACAAGGTGAACACGGGGGAGAAATAGTGGAAAAGAAAGAGTACGGGGCGCCCAGAGCAGCTACGAACGAGCGGACAACGGCATACGAAAGCACGCGGCGGTAACGACATCATCAACACAGATATTTGGGCAATCAACGATACGACCTTTTCCTCGGAGCTTGAGGTTCGTGAATCCCACGATATCCTGCACGAGTTCCAGCAGCACCTGTATCAACGGAAAGGCCAACTCAACATCACGACCAACATCACGACCACAACATCCACCCGGATACACGATAACTCTCACACCTCACGGCAGCGTGTTGGAGGTACCGATCACAACCCAGATCTGCAGCCGCAACGAAGCACAGCGCAGGCCCAATCAACGAATTGATAATTCCCACACCAGTCGGGGTTTCAATATCGGGCCCCTCACATGAACGACGCAACGACACGACCAACACTATGCCGCAAAAGGGAAAAAAGAAAGCGGCTTCGGCTGCACCGAAGGGAAGGGACCATGCACACCCCACCAGCTATCCGAGTTGGAACAAAGGATATGGGCGGACGTCAGCAACATAATGTATGAGGCTGGCGCACGAGTTGCAGAATGGATCAAGGAAAGGGGTGAGAAACACGACAAGGGAATCTGGGCAGCGGTGGACGGAATAAAAGCCTATACAATCGCTTACATAGTAGCGGAGGAAGAACGAGTGAAGGGAACGGAGATGGAAGCCCACAGGGGCTCCCGTGGTATGAGATGCTCACCACACGAGTGCAGGAACTACCAAACGATTTTGACATGGACGCGGCACGACCGCACACATACGCGGGCACAGCGGCACAGAGCGAGGGGAGTTGGGTATCGCAGGATGTGCATCAACGGTACACAGAAGAAACCTTGGTACAACACAGACAACAGGGTTGGGAGGATGGGGTGTACGACGAGGGACAGCGAGTCGCGGCGAAAGAGGCAGGTTTACTAAAACTCAGCGTCCTCTACCGGCCAGGCGGTCCAGGCTCGTTAAGTGTGTAATGCCGGCAATAATACAATAGGTAATATATCTATATAGAGGCATATATTTCCGAGAGGTTTTCAGTTTAATTCTTCAGTATCTTCAGCGGGTTGAATAGTAGGTATTCCTTCGGTGGACAATCATTTTTCAATTGGCTAATAGATGGCTTAGTAGCTGCGACTGACCAAAGGACGACCACAGCAAGTACGATCGCACCAAATACGACCACACCAAATAAGAGCGGACCAAGTACAACCGCACCAAGTCCAACCGCACCTAGTACAACCACACCAAGTACAACCGCACCAAGTACAACCGCACCAGGTATGGAGTTTGATGAAGCTCTAGATGGCATGTTCAGCGATATGGACCAAGATAGCCAGCTTTCACAGCTTACCTCCTCCAAGCTTGCTTCCTCTCTACTTACCTCTTCACAGTACTCTCCATTAGCAGTTGAGTATGATAGTGATTCAATATCAGTCCGGCAACCTTCTTCTCCAAGAGGTACCATCTCCGAATTGTCTGATCATTCTATACTTACACTGTCAGCTTCAAGCTTAACATCTTCACGATATACAAGAAATCCCCAACATTGGTCATGGATCTGGCAAAATTCTATACAAGTAACTCATAATGAGAAACCATTTTGACGATGTCGCTATTGTTACCAGAAAGCTAAGCAGTATGCATGTGGATTAACCAAGTATTCAATTAAATATCTGCATATCCATCGACTTACAGAAAGAGGTCTCATAGAACCTGAAGCTAGTAATAGTATTATATGATAGCCACTTGGCAATAGTATAGTTAAGATTTAGTTGATTAATAAGGTTTTTAAGTAGCTTCTTGTATAATGAATTATTCTATGTCATATTACTTTTCATTAAGTTAGGTAGCCAAGTTTCTTGTTATTACTCTAATATCTTACATCAGTATTTGTATCATATACCTCTATTTCAAAGTCTCTTTCTAAGTCTGGTAATACAGTTTGAGTATAGACTATGCAATAATTTTCTAGACAAAAGTGAGTAATTATCCGATTATTGGAATCACTACATATTGTGCACTTTATATTTAATGTATAAAGTTTAACTAGTCATCTAGTATTTTTATGACTTGTTGCTTATTAGATTAACGTAGAAAGTAGGGCATGCCATACATTACTAGGATTAAACAAAATCTGTAGTGTATATATAGGTGAAAATCAAAATCAAGTTGTTCTTACCATATTAGAGGAATATTTTTTAGTTGATAAAGTTAACTATTTCATATTAGATAATGTATCTTTAAAAGATACTATATTAGCATATCTTTCTAAGAAGTTACAAGATAGAGAAAATGTTTTTAATTCTAGAAAAAGTCAGTTATGATATATTAGTAATATTATTAATCTTGTTGTTAAAGCTTTTCTATATAGTTATAAATTTGTAAAAGGTATTCAATATTAGAATAGTACTATAGCTAGATATTTAGAATCTTAGTAAAAGTGAATACTATATAGAAAACTCTGAAATATATAAATTTATATTTGTTAGACACTATAAAGATAAAAAGAGTTTGCTTTTTTTAAATAGGAAACATAACTTGAAGAAACAACCTTCAAACTAATTGCAGGCAACTTAATAGAGGGAAGTAGTGATGTCAAGGCACTAAAACAGGACCTTCAACTTCGAACTAGTTTTGAGGTTTTTATTGCTAAACACATTCATAATAGATTACAAGATAACCTGCTAGATTCTAATAAGTGGAAAGAACTACAAGATATTATACATCTTTTAGAACCTTTTTATTATTGTACTCTAGAGCTTAAAGACTATAGTGAGAATAGTGCCTTACATAATCTCCTGTATATAATATACTACTTATTTGAATATCTCAAAATAGCAAAACATCATTATACTATTAGCAATTCTAAAACTCACTTGATTAGCTCAATACAACTTGTATAGAATAAACTTGATAAGTATTATACTCTTCCTGATTCCAATACAGTAGTTTATCTCATAGTAGTACTATAATCTTGTATAAAATTAGCATATTTTGAGATCAATGGGGTAGAACATCCAAAGTGGGTTTAGACTACTAAATCTTAAGTTAAACTTCTTTAGGAGACTAGGTATATCAATAATTTATCTTTAGTTAATAATTAATTCTAATATATAGTAGCTATAAAAGCATACCAACTAGTTCTATTAGCCTTTCTCTAGATGGATTAAGGAGTATTTCAACTATCTCTACTTCTGACTCAACTTTACACAGTTGGAAAAATAAGAGAATACCTTGTATATGCACAAAGGATAAGGTTGAACTCTTCATATCTACCACAGTTATTGATATTGAAAATCCACAGCTTTGGTGGCTCCTGCATCAATCTGACTATCCACAGCCCTCTATTATGGCCCTCAACCTATTGGCAATTCCAGTGATAAGTTTAGATGTAGAACGTGTATTTAGTAGTACAGGTTTAGCTTACTGACTGCCACAATCGCTTAAAGGTAGAGGTTATTGAAGCTGCAAAGTATGTGAAATCCTGGCAGGCAGATGGTGGGCTAGTTGGATTTCAAGATATTGTACAGGTTCGCATCATGTTAGAGCAATTGGAGGCAAAAGGAATGGGTTTGGAATCCCCGACTGTAGATTAATTAGTTATGATAGTTCTTTGGTCCGAGTCATTCTATATTCCGAGAGTTTTAGCTGAATTATGCACTACGATTATTCATTGTGCATGATTGAATCCGCCGCTTACGCTGTATGTATCTATTTTCATCCACACCGATTGCAGGCCAGTCCAGACGGTCCAGGCCAGCCCAGACGGTCCAGGCCGGTCCAGGCGGTCTAGGCTAGTCTAGGCCAGTCTAGGCGGTCCAGGCCGGTCCAGGTGGTCCAGGCGGTCCAGGCGGTCCAGGCGGTCCAGGCGGTCCAGGCGGTCCAGGCGGTCCAGGCGGTCCAGGTGGTCCAGGCGAGCGGTCCAGGCGGGCCCAGGCAAATGCTTGGGCTGCCTGATCATTAAGGCGGGGCCTTGGCTAAGCCATACCCCGTCCAGGCCGCCTCGGGCCCTCGCGGTGGGCGGCATTGCCCGCCTGTTGCGATGACTGTAGGTAAACAGTTGATTGAGAAAGGGAAAGGTTTGATGGAGCACGAGGCAAGGGCAAGCCTCGACTCGAAGGTTAACGGCGCAAAGAACAGCGCAAGCAACGGCGATGGCAACGATCAAGCGAGAGCACGAGGCAGAGTTGGAGCGTTTGGGGAAAGCAGCCGAGGCGATTTCGCCTCACCCATAAACAGAAGCAGCTGCACTGACGGCGATATTCTCGCCTCAGCATACACGGAGACATCAGTACAGGGGGAAGGGGCTTTGAGCTCGAAGGACGAAAAGTTAGTATGTTCGAAGGAAACTTTCGAGGAGACCTCCCAACACACATACACGGAGTCAACAGCACAGACGGAGGGGGCTTTAGGCGAAACGACAGCACCCCCGGGGCAAGACCCAGCACGAAAGAAAAGGGAATAAAAATCATACGCACAACTGGCAGCTTAAGCGGCACCAACAACAATCACTGTGCCACAGCTGGCACTGACAGGGGAATGGAGTCCCTACGAAGATTTGAGCGATAACCGAGAAAGAGGACAGCGGTACGAGAGCGCAGAGTCAAAGTGGGGGAGACGGAGACGAACGAGGAAAAAACCACTGGAGTAGCGATAGGGTATCACCACGGTAGGCCACCGACACAGGCTGTTGTTATTCACGGCTGTCAAATACAACACAAACCAGGCACGATATGCGGATGGATTCAGGAGACAATATGGCAATTGAAGTGATGGGACTCAGGTGGCTATTGCCAGAGGACACGCAACGAGGGAAAGCAGCCTCCTCGCTAGTCATACACGAAGTCCACGGAAGACATAGTGGCTTTGAGCATGGGTGGGAGACATTTTCTAATAGAGAAATACGCCTGGAATAGGGGTCACTCGCGGTAACGGGACAACGGGAATTTCAAGGAGACGAACGTTACGCATGTTACACATGTGGTGAGGGGCTGGACGATTTGACCCCGGCGGGGATGGGGGTTGGTTAATCGGGGGTTGTTTCTTTCCACCGGTAGCGATATATGTTTCCTTTTTCTTTTTCCTTTTCAGTGCGTCGGTTCTTCGGGGGGTATCGCAGGGAAAAATGATTTCAAATACAGGTGGGAAACCGCCCAACCCGAGGTTTAGACTCCGAAACAACGGATTGGGGGGGGGGGGGGGGC
>Ga0307511_10004235_pt1 | contig 14645 bp, 14 predicted proteins | sample 13_EM_MG_FD_200266 | JGI IMG/M metagenome (GOLD analysis project Ga0307511, IMG submission 200266) | Populus trichocarpa ectomycorrhiza microbial communities from riparian zone in the Pacific Northwest, United States - 13_EM | ecosystem: Host-associated > Plants > Roots > Unclassified | place... | reverse complement strand
AATGTGGTATTAGACTACGAGTGGGGTGGGTATATGGGAATGGGTATCAAGGAGAACAGAGGATAGGACGGGGATTGTGGGAATACGAAAGGGGTATTGGTAGCATGTGAAGGTTATGCGGGGAGGTGATAATGGGGAAGGGATAGATAGGTATAGACAATAAAGAGGGAATGGCTTTCAAGAGGACAGAAGAGGCAAGATCGAGTGCGGAATGTAAAGGTGGAGGTGGAGAGTTGTAAAGCATTTGGGGATGGGAATGGATGACTAGAATAAACAGGACTAAAGATGTCCGGACGAAGGACGGGGCAGAGATGACGCAGGGAGGATGCCATCAGGGCGAGATGGCTACAGGGAAGCTCGCCGGTGAGAGGAGACCCACAGGGTCTGATGTTGGAGCGACATTGGTAGAGAAAGAGTGCCGACGAGAGAAGAGTCAGGGAGTATGGCGTTAGGCCGACATTGGTAGAGGAGCGGGTGCCGAATAGAGGAGACCTAAGGAGTCTGGCATCAGGGCGACATAAGTGATGGAGAGGACGTCTACGAGAGGAGAACTAAGAAGGCTGGCGTCAGGGCGACATTCCTGGAAGAGAGGGTGCCGACAAGAGGAAATACAAGGAGTCTGGCGTCAGGGTGATATGGGTCCAGAGGGTGGACTTGGAGATTGGCCGCATGCCAGGAGAGGCGGCTATGGCGCCTGAGGCACGAGGGGCATCCCAGATTCGTTGCTAATGTACTCAATTAACTCAACTAAGAATGCTTTCCCCAACTGTATCTCTAAGAGGTTACAGTACCTATTCTTGGTCATTGCTTAAGTAAGATAACCATAGTCTTATTGCAATACTATAGTAACTTTCAGATAGTAAACTTAAAGTCGTTCAGTTTGCAACTCAGAGTTCTTAATTAATAGATCCGGTATTATCCATCCGAGGTGTCTAGTGTCTATTGGGAGCCTGCCTGAAATATGCGTGGACCAGATTCAACTGCTCATAACTCTGCCGATATAACTCCATTGATCTTCATCAAGGTCTTCTTTGAAAGCTCTCTCTGCGTGGAATCTAATAGATTAGGTCCATTTGATACTTTTGTCAACCGGGCATATGATAGAACCTGCAGAAGTAGTTTTAGCAACTTCAACAGGCTATAACTCGCCCGGTGTAACTCTGATTGCAAAACGGATTCCAGAAATAGATTCAGCGTGCAAAACAACCTCCCAAACCTACTTGAACCTAAAATTTCTGAGAACTTTTATTTTCGTTCAGATTTCCATTGCCCCTTATAGTGTCACGGGACGCACTTTAGTCTAAATTACGGCCTAGTGGTCTGATTTTTTTCTTTCTTTCTAAAGAAGTTTCAAGGTAACCCAAAATGGCTAAAGTGTGACGAATGATTCTAGTATGATATGTCGATAGGACCGTAAAAATATGCTGTCCGCAACCATGGTTACGGTTGTCCGATCGGGCTTAGTCTCATGCCGCAATAAGCATTCGAAGTTGTTTAACGGAGAGTTCTTGACTTAAACCGCATTTGATAAGTAGCTCCCTTTTTAAGCTCAGAGTAACCAATCCTAGTTCAGGGTTACTGCTCACATACAATTTTTGACTTAGAAATATTTTCTTCAGTCGTATAGTAAGAAACTTTGCCTGACTGAAACTAGATCATTAGTAGTCAGAATCACACGAAACATGAACTGTACCTCCAGCTACCCGTTCTTAAGTAGTCCCTTTATTCCTGAACCCAGCATGCAATGTTTCTATTGTCGAGCTGTATTGCAGATAGTAGTATTACTGCTACGAGTAATATTTTCTAGTAATGCACAATACTTATTATTAAGTATTCCTTAGACATATATAACATATCCTTGTGTCGTTCTGTAAGGTACAAGTACCCTTAGGTGGTGTAATGGGTGATGCCAATAGTAGCACCACGGGCCCTTTAACAGAGTCTATACTATCACCAAAGTGATAGTGTATGTCTTTTATTGGTTCTGCTAAGCCGAGGACCCAGAGCATCTTTGAGAGCATACAGATTTCCCAAGCGGGAAGAGAATTAACAGATGTAATCTCTCTGTATTGAAGCTATCTAAGCCTTGTCTTGACTCTCTCTAAAGTGATCTGATCTGAGAATGCCCCTTCAGAAGGGCGGAACGGCTCAGTACTTAGACTAGCTGCTAAGCCTTCTGGAGTCTGAAAAACCTGTTTTCTGGTCTTTCCAGCAAACCTGCTTTATGGAAGTTCCAGAAAGCACTCCTCCATTCCCATAAATACAGGTGTGGGAGATCAGGCCTCCAGTACTCAGAAATACAGGTGTGGATGCGTAATGCATCCTGATGAAGGAAAAGTACATATGGACTGGATACGCTCAAGGTAATAGTACGTAAGGTACTATACTCGAGCTATCTGGTATACATAATAGGTGCTAGGAAATGCGTACTTAGACAATTATAGGAAAACGGTCTTCCGTTACACTTCCCCACTTAAAACGATTTCCTACTCTTATTGTCTTGCCCAAACTGGAGGATGTCCGAAATAACAAGTGCAAGCACGATAGTTATGAGAGTAGCAATCTTCCCAATGAACAGTAGGAGGCCCAAGTGAGTTCCAAATCATCCATAGTAAACATTCATGACATAAGGAACAATGAAAACATCCAATAGATACCTTGCTTGCCATACCTTCTTCCATAGTTAATTCTGAACGACAAGTATAATAACAAGAAGGAACGCTGGATTGCCAGGTTAACTTAACCGGTGCGAATCAGTACTTTAGGAAAACATTAAAGATATCTTCTGCAAGGTTGGTAGTAGTGGAGGTGAGGTTTTGGTTGTCAGAACTGAGGGCAAGAACTCTGTCTGGTTTAGTTTGCACAATTGACTGGGAGGTTTCTCGAGTGTGACGCTTCTTGTTTTTGTTTGAGGATCTTCGTTGCTAGTAGGTGTTGGAGTAATTTCCGCTTGTCCAAAAGTCTTGAACGGTTTCCAGACTGATGTCTTCGAAGTTAATCCACTCATTGTCATCACTTCAGTAGCATTACTATCGCACCAGGTCTTGGCTTTTGTAAGTACAATGAGCAGTGCGAAATTCAAGTTCTCGTTCGACTTCCTATCTTTCTTCCATTACTTACCCAGGTTCTTCTTCGTAACGACGTGGGAAGTTGGTTGAATCGTTTTCAACGTAAGATTTGATCTTGCTGATGTGGAAGGTATTGTGGATAAGAGAAAGCCGACTGTCCGTTGACAGGTCGAGTATATAGTTGTTCCACTTCCTGTTGTAATGGGTGATACTAATAGTAGCGCCGCGGGCCGTTTAACAGAGTCTATACTATCACCGGAATGATAGTGTATCTCTGTTATTGGTTCCGCTAAGTCGAGGACTCAGAGGGTCTTTGAGAGCATACAGATTTCCCAAGCGGGAAGAGAATTAACAGGTGTAATCTCTCTGTATTGAAGCTATCAAAGGCTTGTCTGAACTCTGTCTGAAGTGATCTGATCTGAGAATCCTCATCCAGAAGGGCGGAACGGCTCAGTACTTATACTAGCCGCCAAGCCTTCTGGAGTCTGCAAAACCTGTTTTCTGGCCTTTCCAGAAAGCACTCCTCCATGACCATAAATACAGGTGTGGGAGGTCAGGGCTCCAGTACTCAAAAATACAGGTGTGCATGCGTAATACATCATGATAAAGGAAAAGTACTTAAGGGCCGGATACGCTCAAGGTAATAGTATGTAAGGTACTATGCTCGAGCTATCTGGTATAAATGATAGGTGCTAGGAAATACGTACTAAGACAATATATAAGAAATGGGCTTCCGTTACACTATTGACATGTTGGAGGCGGAAAGGTCCGACCCATCTAGGTTTGAGTTTCCTAGATGTGTTCAAGAGGTTGAGGTTCTCCGTGGAGAGTAGAACCTTTTGGCTGGCTGAAAGAAGTGGTGGATCGGACCGCTTCTTGTAGACTTGTTTTACCTGCTTGACTTTGGAGGAGTATAGGTTGCGAGAGGTGTCAAGATGACGTTCCTCTACAGGGGTATAAGGAGTGATCGGGTAAGGGAAGAAGAAAGGACCTAGCTTTGCCTCAAAGCCTAGAAGTGAAAAGAATGAACTTTGTAGTCTTGCAGTGTTGTCTTGAGAGTCCAGCTTGGGCTGAATCTCAGAGAGTTTGTGGAGCCATTGGTTTCCTTCGAGCTTGTACGCTCGTGCGCCTTGGAGGATTGCTTTGTTGGTAATTTCTGCCTGACCATCCGTCTGAGGGTGGTATGTAGCAGACGGTTTCACCTTGATTCCCTTTTTTGCTGCCTAATCCTGGAAATGGTGTGACATAAAGAGAGTGTCTTGATCAAAAACAATATAATAATGATAAACAATAACAGAAGCAATGTGGGTATCAAAGGTATCAGTGGACTTCACCGCCCTAAGATTATCAGAAACTGGAATGAGAAACATAAATCCTGATTGTCCACAGACAATCGTCCAAAGTCTCGAAAAACAAATTATATGATTGTCTTCCAAAGGAATGCTCGGGTATAAAGTAAAGCAATAAGTGAAAACAGGAGACATTTTTAGAAAATCCATAGTGATATCCGTCTAGGCTCTTGCAGGAACAGGTAACATAGTTACATGTCCTAGTGGTGGCTTGTTGCTATACTTCGTGCGTTGACAGGTATCGCAACTCGCTACGTATTCCTTAACGAGCCTTGAAAATGGCTGGCAAATGAACTTATCAGGTAACTATTTCAACGTTTTCTCAACTCCGGCATGTGCCGTAGCATAATGAGCTTCCTTGATTGCATTTTCGATCTAGTTCTTACCGTTCATATCGAACGTGCCTGGTAAAACGAGCCTCCATTCTCCCTTCTGGTTTTAGTTGTATAAGAACCTATTGTCCTTGTCTACTCCTTTCTTCCCCTCTGGAGCGTTATAGAGCTGGCTCCATATGGGGCATTTCCTGATGCATGCGATGTAGGCGTGCCTCATTCTATCATCTTTTTCAACGTAAGCAACTAGATAGAAGTTGGGAACATCTTTGGGGCCTTCATCGAGATCAAGGTATATTTTTGCCATATTGGTCACTAGCACGATTCTATACCTGAGGTCTGAGTCTGCCTTGTGTTTTGCCTCGCATGTTGATGCATAGTGCCCTTCGCCTTTGCAGAAGTTGCACCGACGAGTGGCAGTAGGTGAAGCAGGAATTGAGGCCTTCTCCTATTTTAGAGGGTTGTGAATGAGATTGTTCTCCTCGCTGATTGTGTAGTGTTGTTGGTGCATAAATCCCACACGTGGCACATATCCCATAGTATTAGTGGGGGATAGGAGGGTATTATGACCTTGGTTACATCCGCTAGTTTCTCCAGAAGCTGTGTTGCATTGTGATCTGTTGGTGACTGTGGCAGAGAGGAAGCAGGGTCTTTCTTCATCTGGTACGATCTTGTTGTAGTAGTTTTATGGGTTGTTTTATGTAGGTTGTTGACCCTAAGGTTCCTAGCGAGCAATAGGAGCGTTCCTGATTGCCCATTCTTCTGCACACCACATGTGAGTGGGGTTAGGAGCTTCTTTGATGTGAAGCTTAGGAATGTCAATATCGGGAGTCTCAAAGGAGGGGGTGTTGTTAGGAGGGATAGCGGTAGCTTTCCATTTCTATGAGTCTCGGTGACTCGACTGCAATTCCTGCTCCTTCTGATAAACTGCCTCCCCTAGAGTGCAGTCCAAACATCCGTGTCCATAGGTTCCACGAACTAATCATCTGGTGGTGGGAAAGTAACGATTCTCAATCTGGTGCGAGCTACCAGGCAAGCGGCAGTAGTAGTCATGACAATCCGTATTGTGTTGCTTTAGATGCTGATTGTAGTTTTCCCAGGCGTTATTGACAACATCTGTAATGATGGCGGGAATATTGTTGTCATTAGTGACTGAGAAGGTATCATCCGCAGGGGCGCTGATGTAATGATCACTATTTAATTAATCATGTTCAACAATGTGAGGGTGAGGATTGAACTCATACCCATCAAAGATTTCTTCAGAGATAGTGGAGAGGGTATCCTCATCTGATTGCATTTCTTCCTCTTTAATATCGTCGTAATCTTCATAGTCCCCCTCGTTTTCGTTATCGAGATAGGGACAAGAGGGGTGGTGACCGAGGCTTTCATCGCGGCCTACCCACTTGTTGTAGTCACAGTCCGTATGCTTGAAGTTATGCAGCCTCGGGAAACCATTGTGATTTCTTCTGGTATGGAAGTGATAGGAAGGTTGTTGGTAGTGATGGCAGTGTCTTGAAGGTTGCTGTTGTCTTCTTTAGGATCGATGCTCTGAGGAATGAAGTCGTTTTCCTGAGTGGGTCAGAGAGAGTATATATGCTTCCTTGATAGAGCGTCCGCTATCAGGTTTTCTATTCCTACAGGATGTTCAACGACCAAGTTGAATTCTCGCATGTAAGCCTGCCATCGGGCCAGCTTCTGAGATATTTGTTGTGGTCGGAGGCAAGAGAGTAGTGGTTGGGGATCCCTGATTACCGTGAATTTATGGTCTCGAAGTTGAGCCTCGAAGAACTTCAGGGAGTCAACAATAGGGAGTAACTCCTTTTGGTAGGTGGGGGACTTCAGCTGAGCAGGGCTGAATTTCTGAGAATGAAAACGACAGGGTCGAATTGATCCTAGTTCTCCTTGTCCTATCTATGATCCTAGTCCAATATCACTAGCATTACATACTAGGTATTTTGGCGCTTCCAAGAAGTGGTCCCAGGGTTGGAGAATCTGTGGGGAATTCACAAGTTCCTGGATTTTCTCGAGTGCCCTAGTATGGGTATCCGTCCATCCCCAGGGTGCGTTTTCGCCTTGCAGTTCTGACAGGGTGCTTGACCAGGACGCCAATTCCGGACAAAACTTGCTTAGGAATATGACAACAGCGAGTATTCCTGTTAATTCCTGGCGTTTGCTGGAGCCCTTGAAGTCCAAAGTTTCTTGCGCTTCCTAGGATCCATATATAACCCATCCAAAGTTAATATATGTCCCAATATATCTAAACGTTTGGTGAAGAACTGGTATTTGCTAGGCTTCAACTAAAACTTCTCATATAGCAGTCATTGTGGAACCTTCCGTGAGGTAGCTACATGTTCGTCGTAGGTATCTGAAAAGATAATAATATCGTCTATATAGAAGGCAAGGCCCTTGAAGACCATGTCCTTAAAGATTTCATACATGCCTCATACCATGGTGGCAGAAGCATTGCGGTCACCTTGTTACATGATGTGACTGCGGAAATATCCCATGTGTGTGAGGAAGGTGGAGTGGTGTTCCGAGTCTTCTTCGATTCTGATGTTGTGGTACCCAACTGCTAGATCGATCTTGCTCCAGTACTTTCGAGCATCGACCAGCTCCATGAGTTCCTCAATGCTTGGTAGGGGTATGTGGTTGGGATCAACCGCTTCGTTCCGATCTCTGGCATCTAGGATGCGCCGGGGTTTAGGGGGCTCATCTCGTTTGGCTTCTACGAACAGAACTAGTGCATTAGTATCATGTTCTACACAATAAATCCGGCCTGAGGCTTCTTCTTTGGTGACCTGTCTCGTAAGCTCTGCATAGAATTTAGAGGGTGATGGTCGCCATTTAGGTACCCATGTAGAGCCGGATTTCGGGCAGATTCGGTGCTTGATACTTCTAAGGGGTGGCAATTCGTTGGGTGTGGTTGTCGGAAATAACTTGGCCAATTCAACGAAAGGGTTGAAATCCTGACATTCTCCGAGACTAATAGCTGAGACCATCAATTCTAAGAGTGGTAGAAGATAGTCTAATACTTCATAGTCTATTGTGAGTGCAGCAGATGTGACTTGCCCCATCGCAAGCCCTGCATTTCTCCATTCCTTGAGTGCAAAGCATGCCATCCCTTCAGGTAGGATGGTTACAAGCTTTAGTCCTGCTGGAATTAACACGTTCAGAGCTGTAAGCGCTGGCTTGCCTAGGATCATATCCCAGCCTGCAAGATGCGCTACATATAGCGTTCTTGTTTCTGTGTATCCTCCATAGTCTATTTGGACATCACATGCCTTTTCAATCACACCCTGCGATTCTTTGATAGATGTGTTACGTGACTTCTTGTCAATTCCGTAGGTGGGTAGGCCGAATAGGTGTACGAATTGTGCGTTGATGAGATCTCCACCAGTCGTCTGTAAATCCACAAGGGCTAATGCAGGGTGGCCGTTAACCTTGACCCGAACCCTGCTGTAGTCTAATTCTTCGGTAGACTGGGGTTTTGCCTTGGTTTTACCCTTGTAGTTATTCTTGGCGATAACCGGTTTGCTGTTGTGTTGCAGGGATAGGACTTGTGCGGCGGTGCGCATGGGTATTTTGGATATTCGCTTCTTGCATTCCTTGAAGGTGTGACCAGGTGCGCAGCACCATAGTTACTTCCGTTCCCTTATCAACTTCATTTTGTCTTGGAATGTTAACATCTTGTTAACCACCTCTCAGTCCAGATCTTTGGTCGTAGATGTTTTCGTAGCAGGGGTTCTTCCAGGATTAGAACTACTTTTCTTGTTTTCTGTCTTCCGATCCCTACGGCGATTGCGACCAGGGTTCGGAACTGAAGGAGTAGTGGACTGTCGCGCAGGTTTGGGTGTAGCCAAAATACGCCCATGTTATCGTGCAGCCTTGTATGATTCCGCTTTCTTAACCAGGTCATTGAACGTCCATGAATCACGTATTTGGGGAACCAGGGTGAATTCCATGGAATCCAGTAGGTGGTTTCGGAATTTCCTGCATATGACGTCTTTCGAGATACATTGATTTCCATCCCTGTCGATAAGCTTAATCTGAAGTTCCTCCAGCCAGTTGGCAAAGGTGTTGATACCCATTGTCATGGGGTGACTACCGGCCGACCTAAGGGTACTTGTACTATAAAAGACGACTCAAGGATATGTTATACGTGTGTAAGGAATACTCAATAATAAGTGTGGCGCGTTACTAGAAAATATTACTCGTAGTAGTAATACTTCTATCTGCAGTACAGCTTGACAATAGAAATATTGCGTGCTCAGTCCAGCGATACAGAAACTCCTTAAGAACGTGTAGGTGGAGCTACAGTTCAAGTTTCGCGTGAGTCCGACCACTAGTGATCTAGTTACAGGCAGGCCAAGTTTCTTACTATATGACGGAAGAAAATATTTCTAAGTCGAAAATTGTATGGGAGCAGTTACCCTGAACTTGCCAATTTACCCAGAACTAGGATTGGTTACCCTGAACCTACTAAGTGAGCCAGATACCAAATGCGGTTTAGGTCAACCCCCCCTCCGGTAAGCATATTCCATAGCTATTGTGGGACGGAACTAAACCCGATTGGGAAAAAATAACCATGGTTGGGATCACCATGTTTTTACGGTCCTACCGACATATCATCCTAGCCGCATTCGTCGCTCCTAGCCGTTTTGGATTACCCCGAAATCTCCTTAGAGAGAAATAATGAAATCAAGCCACTAGGGCGTAATTGAGACTAGAGTACAGCCGGTAACACTCTAAGGGGCAATGGAAATCTGAGCAAAAAGAAAGGTTTTCAGAAACCTTCGGTTCAAGTTGGCTTTAAAGGTAGTTTTGCATGCTGAATCCATTTCTGAAATCCGTTTTGTGATCAGAGTTACATTGGGCCAGTTATAGGCTGGTGAAGTTGTTAAAACTACCTCTGCAGGTTCTAGGACATGCCCAGTTGACAAACGTCGCTAAAGGACCTAGTCTATTAGATTCCACGCAGAAAGGGCGTTCAAATAAGACCTTAATGAACATCAACGGTGTCATATCCCCGGGGTTATGAGCAGTTGAAGGTGGTACACGTGTATACGAGGCAGGCTCTCAATGGACACTAGACAACTTGAATGGATGATGCCAGATCTATTAATTAAGAACTCTGAGTTGTAAACTGAACGACGTTAAGTTTACTATCTGAAAGTTACGATGGCATCGGAATAAGACTATGGTTACATCCCTTAAGCGACGAACAAGAATAGGTAGTGTAATCTCCTAGAGATACAGTTGGGAACAGTATTCTTAGTTGCGTCCAGTATGTAGTATGACTCTGTAGTCACTGAAACGCTGGCTGACTAAGAGCAGAAGGTGACTGTATGAAGAAAAGCTGACGTGACAACCTTCGGACATGAGCAATCCGAAGGCCGCAAGTTACCAAAATATACATCACGGGGGAATACAAATAGTAAGAGAATTGGTGAAGGTGAGGATAGCCCCCACCATAGCTGTTAAGCAATCGATTCTACACAAAGCCTACAAAGTTCTAAGTTAACATTCCTGAGTTATGACTTTATCTGTGGTTTTGGCCTCGCAGTGCTACTCTAGTGATTTCGCGTTAACTGGACAGTTGCGTCTTCTCTTGCAGATTAAAGCCAGAAGGTGCGGATAAGTCTAGAAGGAGCTGTACATGCTGAAGGAATATTCGGAGTTCTGAATAAGTTCCGTTGTGGCAATAGAACATATGGCCACTGTATTTTATAGTTGGAGTATCCACTATATAGTTAATAGAGCTCCCGTGACATTACTTTGTAGTCGCAGTATTTTCGTTTAGCTAAAGTGCTAAAATCCATACCAAAAATGTGTCTGCTCCAGAAGACTAGACTCCAAAGGCTTCAGATTCTTGCCAACCCTATAACCCTCTAAAATTTACACCTATTGCTCCGAAAGCTACAACTGAACGACCTCACTTAGAGGCCACCCACTTAGAATCCGAAGAACACGATTCCGTGATGGCAGATATATTATCACAAGGTGCTCAATCATGTGAGCCACAAGCAGATAACTGTCCCGACCCTCTAACCTTTCCACTAGGATTTATGCATCGCCTGGGGGCTCCACGAGTTAGGAACGCTCCAGGAAGAACTACCTCATTACGACAACCAGTCGATACAAGGGAATGTAGGTGACAAAGACCAGCCTTGTCACAAGAACAATACGAGGCCCTACTTGCCGCAATAATCCGAGATTGCAAGTTAGAATTTGAGGCACAACGGATAGAGATCACAAAGTTAACGGATGCATTGTTTGCTCAGGCAGAGACCATTGCAGATGAACAGGCCACCCATAAAATCATCTATGATGGTGCAAAAGTAACCTGTGATGAACTCACTACACTTCGTCAACAAGTAAAAGACGAAATCGCCGCTCCGAAAGGCGAAGCCACTGAGAAAAAGAGGTAGTCGCAACCCTTACTGACAGGATTAAAACCGCACTGGTAATCCAGTAGGAGGCTCTAATCAAAAGGTTAGGAGAGGAAAACGACAAGATTATTGGTGCAGCACAAGCTGAGTTCGATCAAATCAAGGCCGACTTGCAGAGCCTTTATGACTGGAGTCAGAAGGCTATCAAGCAAGAACAAGATAACCAGTCTAAGAGCTGTAAAAACAATAAGGAGTTGATCGAGACTCTTTACCGAACTACCACAACTATTAAGCCAAAGCTTAAAGACCTCGAAAACACCACGAGCAAGCGCAAGAGAGGAATCTCACCTGATATAGAAGAAGAGATTCGGAGGGACCATACCCCTCCCCCAGTTCGCGATAGACTAGGTAGAGGATTAGGTGGAACCATCCCACCACCTCTTCCACCACCTCCACCTCCATCACCAGAATCCCGCTTTACAATAGGACAGCAAGCCGCTCCTGTTCCTTTAGTTAAGAAGGAACCCTGAAACCTTCCGCACCCTCCCAAGTTCGATGGTACTTCCTCTAAGTTGGAGGAATTCGTTCAAAAAGTCGATAATATTTTTGAGCGAATGCCACTTTCCTATAGCACTACCAGTGAAAAGATCCTGTCCATATCGGATCCATCAACTGGATGATCTGATGTTTGGTACTGTACTAACCAGCACAAACGTTTACCAAACAAACAAACCAAGTGGCTTGAATGGGACTCCTATGGACGATTCCAAAATGAGTTCATGGAAGCCCACCGAAACCACCACGAACAACGAGAAGTTAAGCAGACCATGCATAAGGACTACCAACGGAAGGGCGACAGAATGGTCGATTACATCTCTCGCAATAGAGCACATAAATTGATAGCATGTGTATTAAGAGAGGCGCTCTGGGAGCACCTTGGCACCTCCATCCAACCTGAGGTCAGAACCCACATGATAGGAACAAGTACCTACAAGAAGGTATTAGATAAAGTCCCCACCAGTATTGAGATGTGTTTCCATACCATCGCTAATGAAGGATCGACCTTGGAGTACGAACGGGGTAGAGAAACCTATGCTCGGACCGAGTTCCAGCGCAAGGTAGATAGGGCAGGTGGGACAAAGGAGAAGAAGGAGGCCAATAAACCCTCGGAGGCTACCAAGAAGTATGAGACCAAGCGTGTGCAGAAGAAGAAGGCGAAGCCTAAATCTCAAGGCACTGGTACGAAATCCAACAAGTCTGATACCAACAAGTAAGCCAAAGAACCTGTTGAAGAGCTTGTCACCTATACCATGAAAAAGGCACGAATGGCATCCTCACAGTGTATCAAATGTGGTGATCCGCACCATATCAAGAAGGACTGGACGAACGCTTGGAAGCCTACCAAGGAGGAGAGGAAGAAGGCTGATAAGGGGAAGGAGAAGGCAGTGAAGGGGTTGGGAATTACGGCAATAGTGGACATAGTTCCTGAGCCAATTTCCTATGGTCGTATTATTTCGGAGGATGAGTTGGACTCTGAGGTAGATGAGTTGGATACTCAATAGGAGCGTGGGCTGTCCTGTACGTCGGGTCAGGCAGTCTCGCAGGATTGGTTTTCGATTGGTGTTATTAGGAAAGGCATCTGTATTGAGGAATGGAAGGAGGAATATGAGAGGGAATTTATGGATATAGACCCGGTTTTGATTTCTTCTGTTTCTCGCAAACTTTCTATATCATAAAACACAAAAAGAGTACACAAACGAAAAGCTGAGGACCAGTTGGCTACTCTAATCAGCGCTTTTGATAAAAGACCACGAACGGTAGTGGCATCGGATATTTCATTGTCTCGGAATCCTGTTTCTAATTTTTCTTTGGTTGGAAAATCGTCTGCGAAAGTGTTAAGGCCTGGTGTAATGAAGTTTCATATTCCTGTTAAGTCATCTTGGGTTTACGGTGGAAATACAAGAGTGATAACCGTGAATGCCCTTATTGATACTAGTGCCGAAGTGACGATTTTGGATCCGGATTTTGTAGAGCAGATGATGATGCTTTAGGTTAAGAGGGAGGACAAACTGAGATTGGAGAGCGCCGACGGCACTCTACTTAAGAGGTCTGGGACTGTACAAATCAAACAAATACAGTTGGAGGTCCCCGATGCAAGATCAGGATAACAAAAAATCCTTGACCTGGTTACAGAGGTTGCGTGCCTCGAGCCAGGTTGTCCCCTCATTTTAGGGTTCGATTGCATCACAGCGCACTAGTATAAGCTCAGAGTTACATCTCCCTATGGTCTGAAGCTTAAGCGCACATTAGAAATTGAAGAGGTAACGGATGTCTCTGAGTTTGACGAAATCCTGGAACATGCGAAATATGTCGGTTTAATACATATGGGCGAAATAGAATCTCCCCGTGTACCCACTGGTCAGGCGTTCGATGTGATGCTAATCATAGCGGCGGAGAACCCACAGGGACTGGCAGAGAGATTGCCAACCCAGTACAGAGATTTTGTACGAATCTTTGGAAAAGCGGCGCAGGCTGCCCTGCCAGCACATGGTAAGTAAGATATGACTATTGACCTTGAACCGGGAAAGCAACCACCCTCAGGGAAACTCTACCCTCTGTCTCCAGATGAACTCGAGTTACTAAAAGAGTATCTGGATGAAATGCTGAAAAATGGGAAAATTCACCCTAGCAAGAGCAGTGCTGGCACCCCAATATTTTTTGCAAAGTAGGCAAATGGTAAGTTGCGAATAGTAGTTGCCTATCGTGGACTCAATGCAATAACAATTAAAGACACATATCGCATACCACTCATGACTACACCTATGGAACAAGTGGGCACCTCCCAGATTTTCTAGAAGTTGAATTTAAAGCTTGCCTTTAATCTACTACGCATAGCAGAAGGAGACGAATGGAAAACAGCGTTCAAAACTCGGTACGGTCTGTACGAGTATACGATTATGCCATTTGGATTAACCAACGCACTATCTGTCTTTCAGCGATACCTCAACAATATTCTCGCGGAGGGAATTGACCGAGGTGTTGTCGTGTATATTGATGATATATTGATATATTCAAAGACAGAAGAGTAGCACATTGAACTCGTTCGTTGGGGCCTGCAGAAGCTTACGGAGAATAATCTATCTATTAACATAGATGAGTGCTTGTTTCACGTACCAGAAGTGGAGTTTGTGGATTTTCAGGTAGGAAAACAGGGCATACAAATGAGCCAGAAGAAGGTTAAGGACATTGTGAACTGTCCAGCCCCATAAAATATAAAAGAAGTACAGGGGTTTATTGGATTCGCTAACTTCTATCGCCAATTCATAGTAGGCTTTAGTTCGCTAACATTACCGATTCAAGTATTGACATATAATGGGGTGATGCGGAATTAGTCAGAGCAGTGTGAGAAAGCATTCGTGGAATTGTAGCACAAGTTTACTACAGCGCCTATCCTATGCCATTACCATCCTGAAAGAAAAAAGCAGATCGAGACAAATGCCTCTGACA
>Ga0307511_10004234_pt1 | contig 14645 bp, 9 predicted proteins | sample 13_EM_MG_FD_200266 | JGI IMG/M metagenome (GOLD analysis project Ga0307511, IMG submission 200266) | Populus trichocarpa ectomycorrhiza microbial communities from riparian zone in the Pacific Northwest, United States - 13_EM | ecosystem: Host-associated > Plants > Roots > Unclassified | place... | reverse complement strand
TGAGTCAGCTGGGAAACCATTTGTGGGTCCTTGACCACAATCGTGACGCTGGGCGTCGGCCCCAGATTAAATTCATGGCCGTCCCAGAGTCGCAGGCGTAGCGGTAACTGCAGATTCTGTAAGGCCGGTGGAAGTTGCGCGAGCATGGAATATCCCCCTTGTTTCAGACGTCTGATGTGAGGGTAGACCATCCTTGAAAAATAGCAGGCTATCGAATTAATAGCCGTTTTCTGTGATTTGCAGCGTTTGAAGCAAACGCCGCAAATTCACAGAAGTGATTGCCCTCACTCAGATGACTGCGAATTGCGCGCACAGTTCTGAAATGTACAAATCCTTCAGACGTCGTCCTTCATCTTCAGCAACGGCTCTTGGAAACGCAGCAGCCGCCCGGCGTTGCCCAGCACCAGCAACGTGCTCAAGTTGTGCAGCAGCGCTGCGATCATCGCCCCCGCCGCACCGAGCCAGCCGAAGGCAGCGAAAGCGACAATTGCCAGTGTCCAGCCCAGACCGATGATCACATTGACCTGCAAGGTCTGCCGGCATTGTCGACTCAAACGGACGCACGTGCCGAGCCGACGCAGGTCGCTGCCAATCAGCACGATATCGGCTGAAGCCAAGGCAATATCCGCCCCGCCCGCGCCCATGGCGACGCCCACCACACCGGCCTTGAGTGCCAGCGAATCATTGATGCCATCCCCGACCACCATCGGCCGGAAGCCGCTGCCGATTTCTTTCAGCACACGGTTGAGTTTGTCCTCGGGCAAAGCCTGGGCTTCGACATCACTGATCCCGACATCCCGGGCCAAGGTATTGGCGACGCTTTGGCGATCACCGGTGAGCAATAATTGCCGACCCAATCCCAGTTCACGCAACTCACTCAAGGCAAACCGCGCTTCGGGTTTGACGCTGTCCGCCAGCAACAGCCAGGCAAGGAATTCACCCTTGAGCGCCAACCCGGCAATCGGGCCATCGTGTTCGGGAATGGCTGAGGTGGCGATCTCCAACTGCGCGAACAACTCCGGTCGCCCGAGTGCCGCTTCGCCCTGCTCCGTCATCGCTACCACGCCCAGGCCCTGACGTTCGTGAATGTCCGTGAGCAGCAGAAAATGTTCTTGAGTGACCAAGCCGGCAAGCGCGCGACTGACCGGATGACTGCTGGCGGAACCGAGGCTGGCGGCCAGTTTCAGCACGTGGCTGCGATCCTCCAGCGGACTGTCGATCGATTGCAGGCGCAACGTGCCGAAGGTCAGGGTTCCAGTCTTGTCGACCACAAGCGAGGTCAGGTCCGCCAACTCTTCGAGAAACGCCGAACTGCGGATCAGAATCCCGTGTCGTGCAGCAACCGCGACGCCGGCAATCGCCGTGGCCGGTGCCGACAACACCAACGCACACGGACAGGCTGCCACCAACACCGCGAGCATCGCTTGCGCATCGTTGGTGATGAACCAGGTCACGGCGGCCAGCAACAATACCAGCACCATGTAGCTGCCGGCGTAGCGTTCCAGCAAACGGGTGATTGGCGGCTTGGAACGCTCTGCGCTTTGCATCAGCGCGATGACTTTACCGAGTGTCGACTCGTTGCCGGTACGGGTCACTTCAATGCGCAGCAGGCCATCAAGGTTGATCGCCCCGCCGAACACCGTCATGCCGACACCCGCCTCCACCGGCACCGACTCGCCCGTGATCGACGCTGTATCGAGACTCGCCTGACCGGAGAGCACACGACCATCGGCCGGCACTCGATCACCTGCGCGCACCTCCACGCGGTCTCCGGCCTTGAGTGTGCTGTTGTCGACTTCAACGATGGAGCCATCCGCCTGAACCTTGCGCGCATGGCTGCGCGTCAGTTTGCCGAGTGCGTGAATCGCCTCCTGGGAACCGATCACGCTGCGCTCTTCCAGCACATGGCCGAAGATCATGATGATCGGCAATAACGCAGCGGTCAGCAGATCGCCGGTCGCCCACGCACCCAGCATTGCCAACGCAATCAACTGATCGGTGATCCCGTGCAAGCTGGGATAGCGCAGGCTGTACCAAGCCGAACGCATCACCGGCACGGCGACCAGCAACGAGGCAAAACCCAATAGCAATTGACTGACACCCGTCTGCTCCGGCGACCACCAGCGCCAGATCAAACCGAGCGCCAGCAAGCCTAGCGCGAGCATGGCCAGGGTCAGTTGGCGTGCAGCGCTGCGTTGTTCGGCCGAGGACAACATGCTCGGTGCGGCGGCGGTTTGGGCGGTCATTGTGCAGCTCCCTGAATGATCAGGCGGGAATCGTCTTTCGGATTGACCGTGGTCACCGAGCCGGCCTGACCGAGTATTTTCGGCAAGCGTTCGCGGTAAATGCGCAACAGCATTTGCGGGTCGGTGCCTTGTTGTTGCGCCTTGGCCAGGCTTAATACCGTGGCCGTGTCGGCAGAGGCTTTGGCCAGCCGTTCGCTGGCTTGAGCGTGGGCGACTTGCAGCGAGCGGTCGGCTTGCTCGTTGGCAGCCTGGGTGAGTTTCTCGGCGTCCGTGCGGGCATTGGCAACCGCTTTGTCGGCCTGCTGACTCGCCGTCAGAACGGCGTTGAAAGCATTGACCGCAGGTCCTGGCAGACTCGACTGCACATCGACACGCGCCACTTCGATCCCCAGTCCCTGCCCGGTTGCGGTCAATTGCGCGAGACGTTGATTGATGCCTTGTACCAAATCCCCGCGCAGGCGTTCGCGCCTCTCCGCCGCTTTGTTATCGGCACCGATCAACTCCGGTCGCGCCACGAGGATGGTGTCCAAATCTCGTGCAGCGGTGAGTGCCACGGCGCTGCGGGTCACCAGACGATCCAGTGCAGGCAGCACGTGTTCACCTTGAACCACAAACGCATACGGTTCGGTGACTTTGTAAAACACCCGCACATCCAGTTGCACCACACCCGCGTCACCGGTCAGCAGATAACCGGAACCGGCCAGCGCATCACTGAGCGGCGTGGCGAAAGTGGCTACTCGGTCGGCCTGCAACGCGGCATCACTGCGCAGCAGATTGTCGACCCGACGCTCAATCACCCGATCTGCCGCCGGCAGCAAAATCACCTGCTCGAACGGTCTCGGCCACGCCAACAGCAGACCGGCATTCTGGATGCGATCCAGCGCGCCAAAGTGCAACACCACCGCGCGATTTTGCGGGTCGATTTGCCGAACATTAGAAAACGCCCACGCCAACGCAGCCAATACCGTCACCGCATACAGGGCGAGAAAAGCCAATCGCCCGGCCTGAATCCAGGGGCTGCTTAACTCAATTGTTCCACGTGGAACCAAATTCATGGCTGCGACCCGGACTTGTTGTCGAGCGTCGGCGGACCGTCAACCAACACCCGGAACGGCGCAGCATCGGTGCGCAGAATCAGTTTGGTTCCAGGCGTGACGATGGTGCCCAAGGTGTCGAGAGAGCGCAGCAAGTTGTACAGCTGCGGCGAACCCGCGTAAGCGCGGCCGTAAATCTGTGCGGCTTCGACCCGGGATTGAGCTTCGATGTCAGCGGCTTTTACCGTGGCCTCAGCCTGGACGATTCGCGCATCACGCTCGGCGGCGGAGCGGATTTGCGCCGCTTCCCGTTTGCCGATGGCCGTGCGTTCGGTGGCGATTGTTTCACGCTCGGCACGCATGCGATCGACGGTGGCAGTCAGGGTCACCGACGGCAAGGTCAACCGTTCGATGCCGACCTGCAGCACACGAACGCCATAGGTGGTGAGTAACTGCTGATCGATTTGCTGACGCAGTTGCGCTTCGAAGTCGGCAATGTGCACCTGATTGGCATCGGTGTTCACCAGATTGGCCAGATCAAAACTGCTGGCCGTGGTTTCCAGGGCCGAGCCGACGAAGGTGCGAATCTGCCGCGCCGCTTCGTCCGGCTGATTCTGCACGGCGCGCATGAAGCGCTGCACATTGTCCGGATCACCTTGCACCTGCCACGCCACGTAAGCCTGAACGATGATGCGCAAACCATCGCGTGTGCCCACATCCTGCAAACCGCTGGACGTGGTGCGCAGACGCAAATCCACCGGAATCGCCGCTTCAAACGGCGCGGGCCAACGCCAGCCCAGTCCCGGCTCCAGCAACACCCGCGACGGATTACCGAAGCGCGTGATCACCGTGGCTTCGCCGGAACGCACCTGCACCAGGCTCGCGGCGGCGATGGCAAACGCCACCAGCAACGCCGCCCACCCCATGCGCCGCCACGGGAATGGGCCCGCTTCTTGTGGATCGCCGTGGTGGTGATGGTGATGCCCGTGGTGATGCCCGCCATGGCCGTGATCGTGGCCGGCGTGGTCATCATGATCGTGCGTGTGCGACTGGCTCAATTGGCAGCTCCTGGCTGAGCAGTTTTACGCGCCGATGCTGGATCAACCGGCAGCGTGAAAGTACGGAGGTCGATGGTCGGCGCGTTACCGCTGCCGCCCAGACGATGATCGAGAACCAGCAACCTGGCGTTGGTCAGGCCTTGGGAAAGCTGGCTGAAATACTGCTCCAGCACGAAGGCTTGGCCCGCGCTGGCATAGGCTTTTCGCTCGGCACTGAATTTCAGATCCGCCGCTCGCGCAGCCGCATTGATTTCACGCGCGCTGGCCGTCGCTTGATCGCGTGCGATGCTGGCCTGCAATTGCGCCTGATTAGTGGCCTCTGCAGCTGCGCCGCGCTCACGCGAGATCAAGGCTTGCGCAGCAATTTGCGCCGCTTGCACGCCGTGATAGGCGTTGGCCGCGCCAGCCGGTGGGTGAATCGCTTCGACCACGGTCGCGAGAATTTCCACACCGCTGTCGAGTTTTTCCAGGTCCGCCTGCACCGCGCGACCGATCTCCTCAGCGAGCCCTACCCTGTCCTCACCGAGTAGACCGTCGAGGGTTCGAGAAGCGAAGTCGTGCACCAGAATCCGGCTGGCGGTGCTGCGGATCAGCGTGGGCACGTTGGCGCTGTTGTACGTCGCGGCCAACGCCGCTTGATCCGTGAGGCCGATGCGGTAAACAAAACGCACGTCCATGTTGACGATCTGGAAGCTCTGTTTGTCAGCACGACTGCTGGCAATCACCTGAGACTTGTCGTTCACATGACTGGCATCCCACAAGCGATTGGCCGTCGTCGGCGCCGGACCTTCAGCCGGTTCAGCGACAATCGGCGCCGCTGCTTCGCCGACACTGGTGGCCAACTCGTGAACCACGCCGTTCTCGACACTCAACACTCGGCCCAGCGGCCACGGCAGACCAGCGTGCAAACCGGGACCGAAGACCTCCACCGGTTTGCCGAAACGCTCATAGATGCCCCGCCCTTGCAGCGCAATTTCATGGATGCCGGTCAGCGCCCAACCGACAATCGCGACCACCGCCAACACCGGCACAAACGCACGCCGCATGTAGGTGAAAGCCCAGATCTGCCGCAGATCGATGCCGAAGCGGTTATGCAATTCGTGTTGCAGCGCCAGCAACGGTTGAGGCGGCCAGCGCAGCATGTCGGCGACGAAGCTGCGTGCCAGCAACGCCGGTTCGAGTTGTTCACGCTGCGGACTGAACAGTGACAACACCGCGCGTAGCAGCAGTTCGACCGCCACCAGACCCGGCAGCAGGCCGATCAGCACAGCCAGTCGCACCGGCCAAACCGACGCTAGGCTGCCCAACAACAAGCACAGCGCACTTAGCACCAGGCAGATGATCGCCACGCGCGTCAACTGCGCCAGCGAACCTGCTTCGGGCCATTGAGCCACGTTTTCCTGGGCAAGTTGCCGTTCCAGCACCAGCAAACCGAAGGCCAGCAGTAACGACAACGCCGCCGCGACATTGGCCGAAAAACCCAGCGCTGCGGGAGGCAGGCTCAGGTTCCACACTTGATTGATGCTGAACACTACCAACAGCGCCCAAGCGCCAAGCCACAACGTCGAGGCGCCGATCTGCACCAGCAATCGCATCCAACGCTGGCTGATCCGCTCCAGCAGTCGTTCATACCAACCCACCGGCGGCGATTCAGCGGCAACGTCCCCAGGGAGCACCGCCGGGTTCATCGCCCTGGCGCGCCACTGCGTCACCCACCACGCCGATTGCAGCCCGGCGACCAGCACCAGCAAACCGGCGCTCTGATTGACCAGCAACGCTGGCCAAAGCGACTGCGGTGCAAACAGCCCGACGAAAAACGCCAACAGCCACCCTGCCCCTGCGAGCGCGCCGAGGCCGATTGCCAACTGGCGCAATCGCCGCCCTTGAAAGACTGCCTGTTGAAAGCGCGGCAGCCCGGCTACCGTTGCGCCCTCAATCTCGAGATCGACTTGCATACCACCCCAGTGATTGTCTTTGCTCACATCGCAATTCGTTACGATATAACGAAAGTCGTGAAATTTTTGTACTAAATCCTTCTATCTAAAGACGCGCAACCTGTCGCTTGGCTGAAGCCTTGACCGAAAGGCCTGGCAACGCACATATTACGCTCGTAATTTTATTCAGGAACTACGTTTATCCAGCCCGATTCCCAATCCATTCAGGAGTACATCCATGAGCAACTATGACGTCGTGATACTGGGCGGAGGCCCCGGCGGTTATAACGCGGCGATTCGCGCCGGTCAGTTGGGCCTCAAAGCCGCCTGTGTCGAAGGCCGCGCCACCCTCGGCGGCACCTGCCTGAACGTCGGTTGCATGCCGTCAAAGGCATTGCTGCATGCTTCTGAACTGTATGACGCGGCCATGGGTGCGGAATTTGCCAACCTCGGTATCGAGGTCGAACCCACGCTGAACCTCGCGCAAATGATGAAGCAAAAAGATGAAAGCGTTACCGGGCTGACCAAGGGCATCGAGTTTCTGTTCCGCAAAAACAAGGTCGACTGGATCAAGGGTTGGGGACATATCGACGGGCCGGGCAAAGTCACGGTGACGGACAGCCAGGGTGGCAAGACCGAACTGAGCGCCAAGGACATCATCATCGCCACCGGTTCCGAGCCTACGCCCCTGCCCGGCGTGGACATCGACAACGCCCGCATCCTCGACTCCACCGGTGCGCTTTCTTTATCCGAAGTACCCAAGCATCTGGTGGTGATTGGCGCCGGGGTCATTGGCCTGGAATTAGGCTCGGTGTGGCGGCGTTTGGGCGCACAGGTGACGGTGGTCGAGTTTCTCGACCGGATATGCCCTGGCGTGGACGGTGAAGCGGGCAAAACCCTGCAACGCTCGTTGAGCAAACAAGGCATCAGCTTCAAGTTGAGTTCGAAAGTCACCCGCGCCACGACTTCGGCGAATGGCGTGCAACTCAGCGTCGAACCGGCGGCCGGCGGCACTGCCGAATTGCTCGAAGCCGATTACGTATTGGTCGCCATCGGGCGCCGGCCTTACACCGAGGGGCTGGGGCTGGAGAACGTAGGCCTCACCACAGATAAACGCGGCATGCTCGCCAACAAGGGTCATCGCACTGAAGCGGCAGGCGTGTGGGTCATCGGCGATGTCACGTCGGGACCAATGCTCGCGCACAAGGCCGAAGATGAAGCCATGGCCTGTATCGAACAGATCGTCGGCAAGGCGGGCGAGGTCAATTACGACCTGATCCCCAATGTCATTTACACCCGACCTGAGCTGGCCAGCGTCGGCAAGACCGAAGAGCAACTCAAGGCTGAAGGGCGCGCGTACAAGGTCGGCAAATTCCCCTTCACCGCCAACAGCCGGGCGAAGATCAACCACGAGACTGAAGGCTTCGCCAAAGTGCTGGCCGATGAGCGCACCGACGAGATTCTCGGCGTGCACCTGGTGGGGCCGAGCGTCAGTGAAATGATTGGTGAATATTGCGTGGCCATGGAGTTCAGCGCTTCCGCTGAAGACATTGCGCTGACCTGCCATCCACACCCGACCCGCTCCGAGGCCTTGCGCCAGGCGGCGATGAATGTGGAGGGGATGGCGACGCAGATGTAGGGCGGGAGACTTACGGTGTCGGGTCTACCGTCTTCGCGAGCAGGCTCGCTCCCACACTGGTTTTGTGTACGCCACAGATCCCCATGTGGGAGCGAGACCGGCTTGCCGGCGAAGGGGGCAACCCGGTCTAAAGCGGCAAATGCTCCAAAGGCAACGCCCCCGGTGTTTTCACCGTGTGAATCGCAAAGTTGCTGCGGATGTCGCTCACCCCCGGCAACTTCAGCAAACGCCCGGTGAGAAAGCGGTCATAAGCCCGCAAATCCGGCACCACCACCTGCAACAGAAAATCCGATTCTCCTGACACCAGAAACGCCGAAATCACCTCGGGCAACGCCATTACCGCCACGCGAAAGGCTTCGGCCTGCTCGTCGTTGTGGCGTTCGACCTTGACCCCGACAAACACCGTCAGCCCCAGCCCGACCTCATCACGATCCAGGTTGGCCTGATAGCCACGAATCACCCCGGCCTCCTCCAGCATCCGCACCCGGCGCAAACAAGGTGATGCGGACAGACCGATTTCATCCGCCAGTTGCACGTTGCTCAAGCGACCGTCCCGTTGCAGGGCGGCGAGAATCTTGCGGTCGTAAGCGTCGAGTTTCATATTTGGCAGATCCCGCTGGTTTAAACGACATTAACCAGCAGGTTATGCCAACCAAAGACTATTTAGAAGCAAACTACGCAACCACCTGCCCTGTCCTTCAGCCCTAGACTGGCGCTACCGAATCGACAACGAAAGGGGTGCAGCATGGCGGGACTTGGGCTGTTTTTCATGGCGCTGGCAGTGGTTTACCTGTTGCCGGGCCCGGACATGATTCTGCTGTTGCAGACCGGCGCCCGTCAGGGCAAAGGCGCGGCGCTGGCCACGGCGGTGGGTTTGGGTATTGCCCGGGGTTGTCACGTGGCCTTGGCGGCACTGGGGCTGGCGGCCCTGTTCAAGGCCGCGCCCTGGACTTTCGATGTGGTGCGCCTGGCCGGGGCCGCGTACCTGCTGTGGATCGGCATTCAATGCCTGCGGACCACGATGCTGCCGAACCTGAGCGGTGCAGATCCTGCCTGTGGAAAACTTCGTTGGCGCGAAGCCATTCAGCGCGGATTGTTGACCAACCTGCTGAACCCCAAGGCGCTGCTGTTCTGCTCGGTGCTATTGCCGCAGTTTATCGATCCGCACGCAGGGTCGGTGCTCGCGCAGTTTGCGACACTGGGCGTTGTGCTGGTGAGCGTCGGTTTGTTGTTCGACAGCGCGTACGCCTTGGCCGGCGCCGCGCTTGGCCGCTGGCTGCAACGCAGTCCCTCGGCCCAGCGTTTCCAGCAATGGTTGTTTGGCAGCCTGCTGATTGGCTTCGCCGTGCGACTGACGTTTGTTCAACAGGCGTGATTACTGACGCGCCTTGCGCTTGCGGCGATTGATCAGCACCAGCGCAACGGCGGTAACCAATACAACACCCCCCATTTCCAGCCACTTTTTGTAAGGTCGCAACGTCGTGCGGATCGGACTCAATGCCTGGGTGACATAGCGCTTGTCTGCACTCTGGAAATCCGGATAAGGGCATTGCTCGCCGAAGAATACTGCCCAATCCACGTAGGGACCTTCTTTGACATAACGTTGATAGAAGGCGCTTTTTTCTTCCTGACCCGTGTTCCACCCCGTCGCCGCGCATAGCACCGCCGCAAAGGCCTGACTGGTATGAGGCAAGTAATCCGCGGCGCGACTGGCCAAGGCATTCGCGACATAACGGTAGTGATAACGCTGATCAGGTTGAGCCACGCTGGCCTGTTGGCGCTTGACCTCCTCCTCAGCCACTAATGGACCAACCTTGAGTTCGTAGCTCTCGAGACTGTAGTTGCCCCCGAACGTCGCGTAATCCGGGGACATCTCGTAGCCCAACAGCTCCATCCCGTTGAAACGGGCCAGAGTCGCGGCATTGTAGTAAGCGAAGGCACGTTTGCTCGGCCACCATTTTGATTCGGCGTCGTGGAGCAACTCTCCGTACCACTTGGCCTGATGTTGCAGCGTCTCGCTGTCGAAGTACGCGGGCGCTTCGTCATAACGGCCCTCACGCAGCAGCCTTCGCCCGAGCACATTGCGCAACTTCGCCGCCACGGGCAGCGGCACGTAATTGTCCAGATCCTGCTGAGTCAGCGCTGGCGGTGCCGGCACCTGAGTGTCGACGTAATGCTTGAGCTCATCGACGGTCAGCACACGCTCAGCGACGGTCGCGGCATCGAACCAGTAGATGTCGTTGCTGCGATAAAGCTGATCGAATGCCTGCAAATAATCCCCACGTTGCAACGCCAGGATCGCGCTTTCCCCCTCGACACGGCACTTGGGCTGAAGCGTTTCGAAATCCCAGTCCGGCGTCCGCCGCTCACCCCAGGATTCGTTCTGCGGAAAAGCTTGGGCAGCCTTGGCGTACGCGGCGGCGGCAGCCGTTTTATCGCCTTCGCGCATCGCCAGTTTCGCCCGCAGCCACCACGCCAGACCACCGTCGCCAGCGTGTTCAAGGAACGCCTTGGCGCTGGCGTAATCGCCCTGTTGATAATTCACGGCGGCCAGGCGATCGGCATTATCGAGACTACCGCGCGTGCTGCTTTGCAGCATTTTGATCAGCTTTTGTTCGTTCGGCGGTTGATCACCAAATGACCAACCCAAGCGACTGATCAGAGACGCGGTCACCAGTTGCTGCACCGGTTTGCCCTTGAGCAGCGCGGCCAGTTGCGCGTCAGGCATCGCCGCCAGATCGGCCATCAACAGCTTGAGCGAGGTGTAGCCCACTGCCGAGCCGTGGAGATTCTGCGTGGCGTAGAGTTCGATAGCGCTGTCCCAGTCGCCCGCCGTCCGAGCGACGCGGGCCTCTTCGCCGAGGCTGGCGACGCCCAGCTCCAATGGGTCGCTGAAGCCGTCGATGCTCTGCTGACGGGCCTGCTCGAAGGCCTTGCGCGACTGCATCAGCAGGTCGGGCGTGGCATCCGTTTCGCTGCTCATGGCAAACAGCGACCGGCCTAGTGAGTACGCGGCCCAAGTGCTGCGCAACGCGCGTTGATCCGACGGCAATGCGAGCACTTTCCGGAAGTAATCGGCGGCCAATCCATGATCACCGGCGCTGAACGCCACGGCGCCCGCCAGATAGAGCCTGAGCTCGGTCGGCAGGCTTGTGCCCTGCGCCTCGACCTGATGCGCCTCGGTCAGCGTGCGCAGTTGTTGAACCAGCGCCTGCTGCTCCGCCGTCAAACCCGCCAGTTCGGCGTTATCGCGTTGGGCGGCATAGTCAGGTGCGTCCATGCTGCTATCGACGACTTCGCTGACGTTCTTCAACCCCGCAATCGCCTGTCCGAGACGACTGATCTCAAACCGGAAGTTGCCTTCCGGCAGCTCCGCCAGCGACTGGCCCCGGTTGTCGAGCAGGCGCATCGGGAAATCCGGCCCGCACGCCATTGCCGAACCCAGTGGAAAACCGAGGCTCAGGCAAAGCAAATGGCGGGGCCAGTTACGGGAGAACATTCGAACCTCCTTGATCAATGTTTGTGCAGCGCGCCCAACCAATGGCGCGCTGCCCGCCGGCCGGGATCCGACCGTCGCGCAGGCGGGTGAAGGTAAGCAGATCCGGGCTTTGTTGCAACGCATAACCAGCCAGGGCATCGGCCCCCTCACAGCCTTGCACCGCAAGCGTCAGACGTTCGGGCCAGGCGCTGTCGAGGTTGCCTTGATTGCTGACGCTGACGTCATAGAGGCCATCCTGCGCCGTGAGTTTCAGTGTCAGGCGACTATCGAGAGCATCGCCACGGGCGACGGCGCGCAAAGTCGTCAGGCTCCAGGCCCGGCGATCATGGGCCAATGGCAGGCGAAACCAGATCAGTCCGGCCAGATGAGCCGGTAAATCGTTGCGCAATTCGGTGGCCAGTGTGCTCAGTTGCTGCGGATCGGCCAGCAATTCCCGGCGCTCGCCGACGCGATCAATCGGCACTTCACTTTCCACTTCGGGTGCACCGCTGACCTGCGGCAACAACGCCATGCCATAGGCCGGCAGTGCCAGATAAAAGGGTTTCGAAGTGATTCGGCTCCAGGCGCTGGCCCATTTTCTGGCCTGATCCGGGTCAAACAATCCCATGCGCGGGTCGCTCACCGCATGCACCTGTAACACGCTGCTATCGACTGTGGATAACAATGCAGGCAGTTCGGGACTGTCGAGCCACGCCGGCAACGCGGTAATGCTCAGCGGGATGGAGGCCGGCAAAACCGTGCGCAAATCCGTGAGGAATTTCCGATAAGCCGGTAGCCGAGCGTTCCCGGCATCGTGGTCGATTTCCACGCCGGAGAGCACCAGCCCCTGCGCCTGCCAATCGCTGAGTACCTGCTGGATCTGCGCAGCGACCTCGTCCTGGTCCAGCGACTTGAGCTGGCCATCGAGACGAATCACCGCAATCAGCGGCCGGCCATCCTGTTTGAGCAGTACCGGGTCGATTCGCGCCCGGCTCCATCCCGCCTTGGGGAACGCCTGCAAGGCCAGCACTCGCAGGGTCGAAAAGTCCGTGCGGCTGTCTTTGAGTGCGGCTTCGTGGGCCGGCGTCCATTGTCGTTGCCATACATAAAGTTGCTGATCGAGCGGCGGTGCGTCCTGCCGTTCACAACCGCTAAGCAAAGCCAGCATCACCAGCAAGCCTGACAGGCGAGCGAGAAAAACCATAAAGCATCCTTTGAAGCTGCTGAAGGCAGCGTCCGTCAGATGCTACAGGTCGAGCACCAAAGGCTGCGAGCCCTGCGCCGGAATCGCACAACAAATCAGGACGTGTCCTTCATCCGGTACTTCCGCCGGCGGCTGTGGATAATTCACCTGGCCGCTGATCAGTCGAGTCTTGCAGGTCCCACAGGAACCGCCGCGGCAGCTGAATTCCGGGCGCAAGCCACGACTTTCCGCCAACTCCAGCAAGCTGCCGCCCTCGGGTTGCCAGCGGGCCTCTTTGGCCGAGCGCTCAAACACCACCGGCACCGACGTGGTCGCGGCGGGCGGTTGCTTGATGACCACCGCGTCGGGGTCCGGCTGGCGACGCAAGGTCGATGGGCCGAAGGTTTCGGCGTGAATCCGCGTGTCACGGATGTCCAGTTCCCGCAGGCTGTCGTAAAGCGCCTGGGTAAAACTGCCCGGGCCGCAGAGGACAAAATCCAGCTGATCGTAGTCTTCCTCTTCGAGAATGGTCTTCAGCAACGCGGTGTCGATCCGTCCGGTCAGGTCAAAATCCTCGCCCTCGTGAGCATCGACCTCCGGCTGACTGAGTAGACGCATTACTCGCACCGCGTCACCGGCGTCGTCCAGCAAACGATCCAACTCGGAACGAAACGGTTGATCGGCCAACGTGCGCGAACTCTGGAAAAACCAGGTAGGCCGAATGTGTCGGGTGCGCAGGCCTTGATACACCACCTCGCGCACCATCGACAGGAGCGGCGTAATGCCTACGCCGGCGGCCAACAGCACCAGCGGCCGACGCTCATGGGTTGCCACGGTGAAATGCCCTTGCGGCGCGCGGGCTTCCAGCAGATCACCGACACGAATCTGCTCATGCAGATGCGAAGACACCAGCCCTTCTCGCTTCACGCTGATGCGGAAAAAGTCATCCGACGGCGCGCTCGACAGGCTGTAAGTGCGGATATGCACCTCACCGCCAATCGTGAACCGCAGCGGCAAATGCTGCCCCGCTTGAAACAGCGGCAACCCGGCGTCATCGGCGGGCTCCAGATAGATCGAGCGGATGTTGTGGCTTTCCGCTTCGATCCGCACCACCCGCAGCGGCCGCCAACGATCACCCAGCGCCTGGGCTTGCAGACGGGCGTGGGCCTGCTCCCAGGTGCCCGTCAGCAAACTGGTGGGCGATACGCCGTCGAAGCGCCAGCGCAGAGCCAGTGCTGCGGGTCGACGCACCACCTGCTCCACCTCGAATGTCCACAGACGCTCGGCACCTTGAAAGGCTTCGACCTGCGGGCCTTCCAGGATGACTTCGGTGCGACCGCTAAGGTGCAACAGGTCGCCGGAGTTGAAATCGATAAACAGCAAACCCGCCCGGGGATTGATCAGCAAGTTGCCCAGGGTATTGAAGAACAGGTTGCCGGCGAAGTCCGGGATGGTCAGACGATTACCTTCCACCTGTACGAAACCGGCCTGACCGCCACGGTGTGAAACGTCCACCGAGCGATGGCCATCGACCTCCACATAACTGGCGACGAAGAAGGTGTCGGCGCCGCAGATCATGGCTTTGGCCGCATCATCCAGACCGTTCAGATGCTGCGCGATGCGCGTCGCGGGATCCGCCAGCGGCACCGAGCGGAACTGCCGCAATTGAATGTATTGCGGGCAGTTGCCGAAGGACTGTTCGACCGTTACGCCAAAACCACTCGCCGTCACGGAACCGACGCGACCATTGAGGCGATTGCGCCGCCGCGTGTGCAATTCGATCCCCAACAAGCCGATCGCCGCGCCATCGGTCAATTGCGCCGGGTCATCCGCCCCCGGCAAGCTGTTGAATTGCAGCGCGCCCGGCTCGGGCGAGTGAGCGAAGCCCGGTTGCCCTTCAAGAATGCTCGCCCAAGGGTTGCCGTCGACGTCCACCGCGCCGTACAGCATGAACGGCAGTTGCTCATAGAATGCGCGGTGCTGGTCCGGCATCTCAGTGCGAACCACCCTACGACCCAACGCCTCCATTCGCTCGGCAACACCGACGTGTGCCTGCAACTGTTTTTCGCCCGC
>Ga0307511_10004233_pt1 | contig 14646 bp, 12 predicted proteins | sample 13_EM_MG_FD_200266 | JGI IMG/M metagenome (GOLD analysis project Ga0307511, IMG submission 200266) | Populus trichocarpa ectomycorrhiza microbial communities from riparian zone in the Pacific Northwest, United States - 13_EM | ecosystem: Host-associated > Plants > Roots > Unclassified | place... | reverse complement strand
TGTATAAGCAGGTTGGAGTTGGAGCTGTATTTAAATATATTGCTTCTACCCATTGTTAACCGTTGTTTAAGGTCCTTAAAGCCCTTCAACTGAATAACCAGTTATTAGCATGGTAGTGGCATTGAGCACAAGACAAAGGTTCTTCAGTGCTTGCAACAATTCGTGAACAATTCCACACAACAATTGAACCAAGCAACAAAAAATAGATACTTTTTCGCACTTTTTCGGTATCGGTGAACAAAGACAAACAAAGAATGTGTATAAAGTGGCGTTTGTGCGCTTCACTATTTGTAAACATAGTGAAGAATATTGATATAAGTAAAGATTGCTAACCATATTGAATTTGTTCAATATTACTACATATCCTTTGAATGTCATGAACCGAAGTCAATTAGCATCGGTAAAAGGGCTCAGCCTGTTGAAATACCGAAAATCTCATAAACGGACTCAATATGTGAGAGCACTGTATGTGAGAGCAGTTAAGACATTCAGTCAATTCAAGACATTAAGTCAATTCAGCATTGGTAAAAGGGCTCAGTCTGTTGAAATACCTAAAACCTTATAAACGGACTCAATAAGTTGAAGTGAGAAATAGGATGTGTGTTGGGAGTGGCTCAGGTTGTGAGTTGTCGGGTCGTCGGCATCGGGTTGGTGTATGTCGGAGCGTTCAGGTACCACGAGGTTCAGTGGATGAGTAATAAGATCAGGTGATAACCAGGGATCCCACAGGTGTCAGTACCATTAGACTGGGGCATCGACCAATCCCACGGCTTTAGTGGTTGTGCCAAAATTCATGCCCGAGGTGTTATTTTACTAGAGGGGTTTGTGGGTTTGTGTGGAACCTGAAATCTTGGCACTACCAAGATGTCTTGGCACACTGCTAATTGATCATGAGAGGAGAGTTTAATATATACAGTAGGTAACTGCAAAAACCAAAAACAATTCTAAGTCGCAACAAAAGCAACGCCTCATATATCCCCTAAATCTATATAGTACAAGTTAACATCTAGCTAGCCTCCCCATAAGATTTAAGCCAGCGAGCTACCCAGTTGTCGTCATATTCCAATTTCGTTTCATCGATGTTCTTTTGTATCGCGCTATCGACCTTCCCTGGACTAGTCGTATTGGCGACTGCCGTTTCCGGCGACTCTTCTGGTGCTGAGTAAGAGGCCAACCAGCGGTGGACCCAGCACGGCTCGTCATTCGCGGGCTGCACCAGCTCTTTATGATCATTGCCTACCAATATCGTTTTATCATCGCCTCGAGAGGTATCTGCTTCGATCAAATCAAAAAGTTGACTTTTCGTTCCGTTATGGCGCCCTTGCACTTTTTTTCCTTTCGATAGCTCAACTCCGGACCTCTTCCCCGCAGACACAGGCTGCTGTACAGCAATTCCTTGATCCATATGAGGGTTTGAGATGTGGTCTGTACCTCTATCCAGATTGGGTATTTCTAGTTCGGAATTATCTCCTTTGGGAAGCATGATATCTGCTAGGTTCTTTTGAGTTGGTTTAACTTCATACCCTTGTGTATCTGCACTGTTTTTGCTGGTTTTATGATTTTCATTTTTTTGGATCATGGGCCCTGAGTTATCTTCTTGTGTTTGCATATTTTTGACTTTGGTGGGGTCGTTTTCTTGATCCGCCTCCCATTTTCTGTACCCGTAGGCTTTAGCTTCCCGGAAGCTTTCCCTAACACCAGCTCTGAAAAGAGTATTTTGTAGGTATGAAGTATCGGAGTGTTGTGATGGATTCGGTGTCCTAAATCCCTGCATTGCCATTGGGAAGTCCCACCAAGTCTTTCCTGTCACGCATTCTTGCACTACTTCCTCCGTACTACCGCTAATGCCCACCTGAATTTTCTTGTCTTCCTTATTTTGTTGTCCAGGTGTTAGTCCCTTATCTTCTCCCTTTCCTCTGGTTGCGATTTTTCGGAATGGATTGGTTGTGATGGTCTTAATACAGTTACCCCATATGTTCTGAAATTTGGAGACAAATGGAGAATTTAGTGCTTCATTTGCTCCTGAATCGCCCTTCGCTTCCAGTGGGCTAGAAGTACCACCTTGTATCCGAGTTTTCGAATATTCCACTTCTTTGGGTGGGATCGCTCGAGAGATCTGTGCACTGACTTTGCGATGCGAGCTAGCGCCGGCCCTTGCTTTGGGGATGTGTGCTGCTGGGGGTACGTCCTGTGCTCGTTTGCCCTCTACTCCACCGCCTTGGCCCGGACATTCTCCGGATGAGACCTCCTTCCCAGGGGAGCCCACATAAGCCATAGAAAACTCACTCACTTGAGGAGGGACTGGTGGGTTAAGATGCGTGGGTACCGGTTCTGCCAGCGAGACCTGCTCGAAGTACTCCTTCCCAAAGGTTGTAGTGGGAGCATCACTCGACGGGCGAGGAGTTGCACTTGGTGTAGCAGTTGCTGTGGCGGGGCTAGATCGCATCATTTTGGAGTTGTCAGGTAGTCTTGTTGCAGGTTGGGTTGAAGGGAGCAAGAGCCCTCGGTCCTCACCTGTTCTTCCAGTTCAACAAAATTTAACTCTCGGCAGAGGAGATTAAGGTTGAATTGTCATGTCATAAGGCTGTAGGGGTTGCCAACCAGACATGAGGTTGGGTGAAAGCTTAATACTGCATTCATCTAACCTTACATACCTATTTCCGGTGGTGTACGTAGAGCATAAGGCTCTTTCAGTTGGTCGCAAGGCTTGGCACCACCCTTCCAGAGCAGCAGGAAAGGGGTGGAAGGTGATCTCATTCCCTAGCCTCGCTTCACCCTAGTCTGGGTACTTGGGCCCCCACTCTTGCCCCGTAATATTTACTAAGTATATTATGAGATTCGCGGATCGGCATCGACTTACCCTGAATCGGGTATAAAGATTATGTGCCTTAATGTATATGATTGATATTGTAGCATAATAAATAGAGTTAACCACTGAGGTAATATGGTTGCACGCACTGGAGGGGTTGCGACTAACTTGTTGGCTTTTAGTACTTCGACTTCAGGGTAACTCTAGTACATATCCCTTTATGCCCGCTGTGGTTTTCTAAAACATTATATGGACTGATAAAGTTTAATCACATATTTTTAGCTAATTCATTGATTTTGCTATGGGTTTTCGAAAACGCAGGTGGCCTGAGGCTTTTGGCCCACCTCTATAGACATTCATTCATCCTATCATACTCATGAATAAGCACATAAATAATTTCCCCGGCTACCTGCTATGTTTATAAATAGATTAGATGACTGATAGCACAGGCCCTCTGGGCCTAGGCATCATCTCCACAAGTCGCAGAATGCTTTCCACCCTCTTCATAGGTCCACTTGATATTCCCGTTCAAATCCCCCCACCTCTTAGTCAATGTAAGATTTTTCGAGATCAACTTCTCACCCTCTAGCGCTAAAGTTGCAAGGACATGAGCTGTCGCCTTCGCATTCGTTGTCAACACCGCTCCATTCGTATTGTTATATGTGTCACATTTCTGATGATAACATGGGTCCTGGGCAGTACCAGTACCTGTATGTAGTCCACCAACTGGTTTGCGGAGGTTATCCATGAAGTAAGCATAGTCTAAGCCACCGGTAAAGGCGACAGGGGTGGTTTGGACCCCTATGGACTTGAAGTGTTTGTTGAAGAGAGACTCAATGACATCACTCACGGGGGCACCGGCAAGACCGTGCGTGCTGCCGTCGTTGTCGAAGACGCCGAAGTACCCTCGAGAAACCATGTCAAAGTTGAGGTAGCAGAGGCTGTTGATTTCGGTAGTGTTGAACTGGGAGATGTACCAGTGGGAGCCGAAGAGGCTACCTCTGCAAGATAGAGTTAGAATATACAGAGAGAACTATGGAAAGATGTGGTTATGTACTCTTCAGCACCCCACCAGGCGAAGCGGACTTTATTCTTAACCTGATATCTCTCGAGACCGGCTAAGCATTGATAGTGTGTTACCCTTCACTCCCCCGCCTGAGGGGAACATACTTAATAATATCATGAGCAAGCTAGTTCCACCGCCATTACCATTGATACCAGCTCCCGCTGAACGGGATCCGAGTGCGCTCCCAACATGATAATATTGTTTGGATCACCCCCCTTAGTCTCTGAAAAAATATTCTTTGTAATACGGGTCTCCAAGATCTGAGTCTGCTGGAAGTACGCCGTGAGTTTTCTCCAGCGAGCAATCTTGCCTTAAGCTTCTGCCCATCGCTCTGGTTGATAAGGCCATATGATTTAAATCCTACTGGGTCTGGCGCACTCAAAGTTCCTCCAGTGACAGGGGTGGGAACATTGGTATAGATGATAACGTTAGATGCACCAGCAGCAACCGCAGGCCTTACTCTTCCCACAAGAGTACCTCCGGTAGGACATAACCACCTCTCAATCAACACAATCTTATCCTTGACGTCCAAATCCTTATAACCGTCTACCGAGCATCCAGCTGCCCCTTCAGGACCAAGAACAAGTGGAGCTGTGACACCCTCGGGGTGTCGATAGGGAGAATGTAAGTCCGTAAACGTAGATGCCCTCATCCCCAACCTTGAATTTGATGCTCTCAACTCTGCTGAAGAGAGCAAGGAATTCTTGGGCCCAAGTGTTAATTGTTCGGGAGAAACAGCGTGCGCGCTCTAATACGTATTCCACGGAGGCATCGTAACCAGGGAAACCGAATGCTCGGTTACCGCCATTCTCGCGGGCAATACGGTCAAGCTGCTTCAGGCTGTTCAACAGCCTTTGCAGATGAACATTAGCTGGAGGAGCCAGAAAGGTACGCAATCGAATTCGGAAGCATACTCAGGTTCCTTGACGTCTTCTTGCAATTTCTTGCTCGAAACCATGCCAGTGCCGAGAACAGTTTGCACAAAGCTAGCAGCCACTACGACTGCATAGGCAGTCTTAGAGAACTTCATGATAGATCAGTGGCGGTGGGTATGATGGTATACTGAAGGCCTGTCAGCGAATATCGATGGTATGGGGCGGTTGGGGATATTTAGTTGAACCGAAGTTGAAATTTTAGTCCCCTCCCCCCATATATACATTTTGACCTCCATGGCTCAACATAGCCTCGTGATATACGGATACCGTATCAGGACAGGCTTATCTGCAGCTTTGAGTAGTCTGGTTAGCTTTGAGACAAACTTCTGCTGATTTTTGGACAAGGGTGAAGTTCTCTGGGCGAGTGACTAAGCCCATATATTTGGCACAATATTAGTAGGTATTCTCTAAAGATATCCCGCACGGAGAAACCAGCCCCGAATAGGAAGCCCAGCCCCGAATGTCTATGAGGATCGAGACTAGATAATGTCCATGTTGCCTCCCTTCTCCTGATATACTTAGCTTTAAAGTTGTCTGGCTGCACGAGAATACTCGCCTAAGGATTGGATTGGGTTATTGTTACAGTTACTGTATGTATCCCATGGGTGGCAGAGCTAGCAGTCTGCCTACACACCCAATCAAACTAATTCAAGAACTAGATAGGGAAATGTTGGAATAAGGTACTGTAATCGTGTGGTACCACCCGTGGTAAACTGATCAGAATATAGTTGTGGGACATGGTTGGAGCGGGGGCGGGACCAATGTGAATCAAAGCGACCAAGTTGGGGGTATTTACATACCAATTCTTTAGTTAACTTCCCCTGTCTTCAATGTCTTCAAGGAATTACTTTCCCATTCCTAAGTGCGACCACTGAGTGTGAAGGCTACTTAATTTTCTCAGGAAAGTCGACATCTAAAATACTTGGAGCCCTTGATTGTCTGTGCTAGGTACCCCCGTAGGGATACCGATCATAATTTAGCAGGAGGTACATATCGTGGTTTGGGAAGTAGTGATGTGGACAAATCGCCTGCCCATCGCTGATTTTTAAGCTTAATGGCGCCTCACTGTTTCAGTTCAGCCACTCATGTCGTACAAGAAAACCGTTAAGCCGTTGAGACTAAAATTGTTGCAGGGGTTTGTCGCACAGTATCGAATACCGCATCAAGTCAATCTATGTACCGATATACTTACAACAGTATATTAAGTTAGTCCGGTTATAGGTATCTATTAGATGCCGGACAGGGGGGCTGACAATACATTTTGACTGATTTCGAGCTTGATCGACGAACCTTAATAAATTGCATGAACCTTGTATAAGTTGACACCAAAGGGTAGATATTTCTGAGATGATGAGAGGGGATCAAGTTGTGGATCGGGGGAATCCTGTACAAGATACAGCATCCACTCTTGCCCCAACAGCAAGGGTATAATTAATATAGGATTGAGCATATCATGAAGTATACCCTTACAAGATTGTACTTAGAAACGAATTATAATACTTAAGCTTGTGGTTAAGATATAGCGCAGCAGCATGTGTGGTCCCCTACCCAGTCGTTCACCAAACCTCCCTCTAGCCTGGCTCCACTACTCCTCGCAGATATAGAGGCATTAAGTAGCTATCCCCTCTGGCCCAGTCACAAAGGTGGCCATTCATGAAGTGTATACCTCGGCCGTGAGTAGTCTGAGCCATCTGGGCGCTACTTTAGGGTGACAGCCACGGACTTACACCCATTAACCTGACTCAGATATCCTAAAAGAAACCAAAGGTAAATTTGGGCACCTCCCAGAAGTTTTAATGTACTCTTGGTTCTCTCTACCTGGTAGGGATTTTGATATATCTAAACCCCCAAAGAGGTATTTTTTCCCAGTACCGAATAGCCTAGGGCTATGTAGTTAACCCAAGCCGGCAGTATAAATACCTACTGGATAATTGTGAGCGCCTAATGCTCAAGACCACAAGATGCCTGTGTTCAAGACTAGCCGTGTGCGTGGGTCACTAACGAAAGTAATAGCAGTGAGTAGAAAAGCAACCATGTCCAACACCTTGTTATATATATAAATATGCATGGGGACTACCCGGGTATCTTGTAGGCAGGTATTAAAGGAAACAAGAGTACTATTTATTGGTTGGCTCGCAGTCGCGATCGAGGAATAGTTCAAGTCTCGAGGTGCGGTGTCGGGGGGGGGGGGAAACTGATCGTTATCTGTCGAAGCAAAGAACTATGGGAATCAGTTCAGGGTAATGCTTACTACGCACAAGTAACCACACATACTATTATGGATGTTACTAATTCTGTATCTATTACATTATTTCTACATAGTACGACCAGCCTGTAAATAAGATTTATTGGAAAATTAGTGATGCTGTATGCAATTAATATCACTTTAATATTACGGCTAAATATGCACCGTCTTGTGCTATGATCGTATTTCATTTGTCAGCTATGTGTAATGAGTATGCAGCAATAACATCTACCTTTTGTAGTGAAGTCGTCACGGGGCTATACTCAGGGTCGTACGGTCTACAGGTGAGAAGAACCTCAAATTCTCAACATGTGTATTTCACCTTAGCGGTCTTGCCTATACCCCAATTACTAAAGTGCGAGATACTGACCAGACTAAGGTCTACCAGAGTTCTGCGCAACTATTGCTTTGCCATACTATAGGTGCAAGGCACGACGAGCAACAAGATGTCAATTGAAGGGACAGATCTTTATTGGGACTAGGAGAGTAATTGTATATTGACCCAATTCCATTATACTATTGACAGACAGCAAAATGCCTACTAAGCACTAGTTATTTATACAAGAAAAGAAACCAGACCCAGATCACAGCTTGAAAACCTTCACAGATCACACATCAAACGCCCCAAGAAACCAGGTTATACTCTCACACCGCCCAACGCTTACAAACATTGGAAGTAGTAAGGGTTCAAGAATGTGCAGGTTGAACCAGCAGCACACCAGGTAGATCCAGTGTAGTTGATACCGCCGCACTGACTATACTTCGCAACCAGAGTGGGGGGGGCAAGAGCCAAGATCCTCTCAGCCGCTCTCTCAGCCATGACCATAATAGGAGCAGTTGGGTTGGTGGTGACTTGACCAGGGAAGACGGATGCATCAACGACGAACAAGTTGTCGGTACCGTAAACCTTGGTATTGAAGTCAACGACGGAACCAGAGGTGCCACCGCTTCCCCTTCCATCCTCAGATCCCATTTTGCAAGATCCCAGCCAGTGATTGGCTCCCTGACCACCTCCGTAGCTGCGGACGTAGTCCTCGGCGGTCTGGTCTGGGGATGGGAACAAGAAGGTAACTCCGCTAATCTTCTTTGCAGCAACCATCAAACTGTTGAGACCCTTGATGACGGCTTGGATATCACCCTCGTTCTTAAGATATGGAGGAGTGATGATGGAAGTAGTGAGAGTGGAACTGATACCGAGACGCCCACGGGAGGTCATACCAGTACCAAGGTATTGAGAGAGTGTGAGAAGGTTGTCACCAGTGGCACCCATGGAGCCCTCGACACGGATCGTCCACTGAACCTGACGGGCGATTCCGTCGACGGAGCCGGGGATGGTCTCCCAAGCCATGGTGTTTGGAGCAGGAGCAGCTCCAGACAATGGACCAGCGCGGGAGTTGAGGTACCGGGTCTTATCAGCCGCAATAGGAGCGTCCCACGCAGCATAGAAGTCGTATGGTACAATGGATGGGTGGCTGATGACAACATCGGTGTTGGTGTGATCCATGAGGTTGTAGCCGACTGGGAGTTTGATCCAGTCACTGCTATCAATCATCTTGGGTCCATCACTAGAAGCCTTAACGATGTTGAGCATATCGGTTGGACCAATTCCGGAGCGGAAGAGAATCTTAGCAGTACCGAAAACACCAGCGGAAAGCACAACCCTTCCGGTCCCGTACTTCAACATAGCCTTGCCAGACCAGCCCTCATTGGTGACTGGGCTGAGCTCAACACCAAGAATATGGGTTCCGTTGCGGATAATCCTATCAACCATAGTGTTCAAGATAACCCTGACGTTGGAGCGAGCCTTGGCGGTTTGGTAGTATGTTGCCAAAGGTCCACCACGCTGGCCGTTGATGTACATAAATGGAGTATGGGCATAGGTTCGGTGCTTGGAGTTGGGAGAGTTATTGGCAGTGACGGAAGTCCAGCCAGAACCACCAAGGATGTTGGACATGAGGTTGTACGACTCTTGGATGTACCTCTTGCCATCTTGGGAAGGAGTATCTGTGCTGGGGATCCTGGAGAAGACACGGCTGGTGGCTGCGGTCATATCTGTCGACCTCCATCCTGAACCAGCTGGGAAGTTCATATCCCAATCTTGAGCCGGGGGCTTGAAGAACAATCCAGCATTGATAGCGGTTCCACCTCCTAAGACACACCCAGCCATAGTACCAACGTCACGGCAAGCAATGCCAACAGAGTCAACCCAAATCTGGTTGCACAATCCGGGGATGTCGTATCTAGTCAAAGAGTTGGAGGTAGCCCAATCTGGTCCATTACGGCCACCGGTAGCCCAGGTGGATGGGGGACCACGCTCAATCAAAAGAACACTCTTGCCAGCCTGACTTAATTTGTCCGCAGCAACCATACCACCGGCACCACCTCCGACAACGATGTAATCGTACGTAGTAGCAGGGGCGGGAGTTCCGGTGACCACAGCAGTGGTGGTGGTTGAAGTAGGGGTGGAGGAAGGACCAGCAGAGGTAGGAGTGGCGGTGGGGGCAGCAGAGATCCAGGATGAGTATTGAGCAAATCTAGCGCCAGTCAATACTACACCATACTGACCGAAACCGTTGTCGTGTTGGAAGATAGCAGAGTTAGGATCAGATGGGTTTGTGGTGCCGCTGAGAGCTTGGGCCCAACCCATGACAGTGAAATCGGCGGAGGCGTCAAAGCCGGTTGTACCAGTGCTGCTGCCGGTCCATGTGGCACAGTTCTGGCAACGGAAAGTCCATGTGAAGTGGGTGCTGGTCACAGTGCTGTACATTGTGGTTGCAACAGCATTTCCAGTGTAAATTGATGGCTCAATATAGGAACTGACATTATCCGTTAGTTGAAGAACTGATACTCAACAGAGTTGTGGCTACATACTCAGCTATCCTGAAGGAGTGACGAATTGTACTTCCTTGCGCCCAAGAGATGAGGAGGAGGTTTCCAACCATCCCTCCTCCCAAAGAGACAGCGGAGTAACCAGTGTTCACCGGCCCCTTAATCTGCCCAATGAACTCACTGTTGGAAGCTGGGTTCTCGGGGAAGGCAAGAGCGAAGTGGAAGCCGCCATTGGACTGAATATCGACCCGCTGGAACTGAATGCCAGTGACGGGATCAGTGTATGCGGTGGTTGCTTGACCAGAGACGGTGGCAGCCACTATTCATAAGTCCGTCAGTAAAATTCCGAGGAGCCGTACAGTTGACAACTTACGCGCAGTAAGCACCGATAGCAACCCCAAACCGAACTTCATGGTGACGTTCACGTGTCGTATCTAGCCGTTGAGAATATGGTTCTTCAATTCAAATATAAAGAATGACACCCGGTGATGAAATAGGGCTTTCCGTGACGCTTTCCTCGTCGACTTTTACAGTTCGAGAAGAAACCTGCCCAAGAAAGCGCACAATATGGGGGAGGTAGTAGCAAAGAAGAATACCCTTCGGCTGGATATGGAGAGAGGGGGGAAATTTTGGGGAAGAGCCTCTGGGTATATATAGGGATTTACTCCATCGGAAAGAGCCATGATACTCGGGGGGTATGGTACATCCCAGAGAACTGTATTCGCATTTTGTGATGATGATGCGAACAATGTACATGTAGTACCCCCCTGTCCGTTCTGCCCAGGAGGGTAAGACGAAACGTGTGGTCCAGGGTCACGGGCCGGCAGAGTATTTCAAGACACTGGTGCCTTAGATATTTCCTAATCTCCAACACAGTGCCCGGTGTAGAGTAAGTACGTTGGATGCGGCTCAATTAGGCTGATATACCAGAGCACAGTTGGAAGGTACTAGCAAGACGTACGTATACATTAACATAATATCTCAATTTTGGGGGTTACAGGACTCCTCTGTCCCCCGCGTGGTATAAAGAATACCTCCTTAAATTACAAACAACTTCCAAGTCTAATATCAGGGTATAAAACTGAGTACTCTGATTACTAGCCTTCAACGAATCCATCAGGGCATCCGATTACGCTCTCAAGAGATTGTGGGGATTGCCGGAAGTTGGAATTGATTTTCCGGGGTACATGTACAGCAGCGTGAAGTTGATTAATGCGAAGAGACTTCGCGAATCGTTGTGCAGTTCAGTTTAATCAAAGTTGAGTACGACGGGGAAACTGTCAGCATTCCCGTTCTTCCGCTTAGGTTAAATTAACGATATAAATTAGCGTTCTAATTAACATTATGTTATGCTTAGTTTTGCTTTTGGGACGACAAGGAACTCCGAACCCACACCAGGGTCAAGAGCAGGGTTTCTCCGGATTGCAAACAATATTTCCGGGACCGGTGCATAAGTCTTTCATATAGCAGCAACTATAAGCAAATTCAGGGCAATATGATTGGTTTATAGGATATAGGTAGCTGCAGAATCATATTGTAGGCAAGAGATACCAAACAAACCCCATATAGATAACAGCAACTATAGTTCATCCCTTACTTAATATACCTCTGGCTGGTCATTGACGATTATAGGGAATCTTGGGCATCTTCACTAGTTATGAGCGTCCATCATGATCACTACAAGAAATAAACACCATTGCGTCTTAACTAATTCATCTCCAACGCAAAGTGCTCTATAATACACATTTACTAATTGTCTACATTACCTCCCCTTATACCGTTACCCAATTGTCCAATTGCAATGGCAATGATTGACCCGTTTGCCGATCCTACTGATGTATTACAAACTGCATGTATCAGTAGGATACGATGGCGAAGCGTTGACCTCTCGGCTTATGGCACTTCGGTTTATTTTTCCGGAATTCCATTGCGGCACAGGTTTCCGAGCTAGCGTGGTGGCAGGAAGGTGTACCTGAAAATTGATGCAACTTGTTCTGAGGCACCACTTTACTTGCTGACGGAACGCCTACCGATGTTTCCCACCTGCGAGCGCCGAACCCGACTTTATTCCTGTTGCATAGGGGTAAGTAGCATACGTACAAAATATATCTGAACTTTACACGTTATTTTCAATACTACCATAACAGGTGCCGGTGCTATGACCATATGACCAGACCACTTAACTGCAGTAACAAAGATTCTTCCTGTGTAGGTTGCTGAAAACCGCGTGACATCGGTTAGGCACTGGGCCTTTAGGTGCCGAGATCTTCTTCCAGATCTCCACCATGCAGGGTTCCGTTATTGACCTTGGGGAATGTGCATACTGATTAGGCTACCACATAAACTAGGGAGGATCGCTTAACGCTACACGTGCATGCCTTTATCAATCCGCTGCGGGACCGACAGGATGTTTGTTCTCCGTTGGTTTGGTGCCCAAACATGCATTTATTTGCAATTTATCGTGACAAGGCCCTATATCGATACCGATGCCCCTTACCCCTCTATTCTAGAGGTTGCGTCATTCATCGTCGTCCATGCTAATGAGCACATTCGAATATTGTATCTTCTAGAGAGCAAAGTAGTTGTTACTCTTTCACTGGGGAATATGCATATGTCAAATCAAAACCCATGCCAGCTATAGCTTCGGCCCGTGCGCTGAGATACAATTCTCAGACTATTCAATTCCAGCCCTTTCAGCCCTCGGGCACGTTGCTGAAAGTTTCGTTCATAGTTGACGTGTTTGTGGAGACGAGGCCACGCGAACACCCACTGTGGTGTCTTCTACTCTAGTTTATTAAATTGAAGAATGAACCAACACGTTATTCCCGAAAATCTGTTTCGGCAAACTTGAAAGGCCTCATCCTGGAGAAAGCTTGTGTATGCGCTTCTCAAGGCAAGGAATCAAGGTCTCTGGAGAAGTGGTTTCTTATAGCCGGTCAATGCATGGTACAGTATATTGATTTCTATAGCAAATCCCAATTAGAGACCAAGACTCTTAAGCACTACATAGTATTTACTGGGGTGTCTGGGACACAAGTCCATGCGTATATGGACTAGGGTAGACCAGGACCAGGGTTGTAGTTTTGCAGCTGGAAGTGGCATGGTGTACGGGTACGAGGCGAGTCATTGCAACCTATTAAGTTAGTCGGCTTACTACTATGGATATGCGGGGGTGGTCCGGGAAAGTGATCCGCTATCCTGCTGGGAGGGCATTTGGAGAGGCGTTTGATGTGGTACAGGTGTCACACACTCTGTGATAGAATCTATTGGTATATCCATACAGGGAAGCAGCTGGATTTACAGAGATTCTATCGCACGAAACTTCAATAGCGAACAAGATACAAACCCAACGCCAGTACCTATATAGGGTGTTCACCTGCATACTTCTCTCATCACCGCCGCCCCGCTTTGGGGGGATTTCAATCCTCCACTCTCTGCGCGGTAACAGTCTTCCACCCTTCCCAACTGGTACCCTCCCCTTCTCCATTTTTCCAACCCCACACTACACAGTAATGCTGGGCTAATAACCTCCACTCTTCCACCTCATCCAACATTTCCAGTCTCGCTAGTCTCTCTTTCTCACTTGCCCCAACCCAGTTCTCCCAAATCCAATCTACATCTCCGGCAGCTTGCCCACCTTTGAACCCTAGCATCCTCAATCTCTCTTCCTGCCTTGACAGAGTGCTATATTTCTTCAGGGTTTGCAGAACAATTCCTCTCGTGGCTAGGTTCTGAATCATAATCTTCCCAAAGGCATCGTCAGAGCCAATTGGCTCGTATAGTACTATCGATAATGGATGAGATGGTTCAAATGTAGTGGTGAAGAATGTAAGAATTGCATCTGCCTCGGCGGGGGTAAGGTATATGAGACAGCATTCGGATATAATGAGAGTTGGTATAGTGGTTTCAATTATGGCGGGGAGAGGTGATGCGGGAAGACCAGGTTTGAGTAAGCGAATATCTATAGCATGAAGGTAATAGTCGGGAGATGTTATATTTCCAGTATCTCGGTCAATGTTAACTGTATTTACCGACGCACAAGTGTGCTGAATTGATATCGAGGATGGCGTAGGTGTTGTTCTCCCATCTCCACTGTCACCGCCACCACCATGATCAGATGTAGTATTTTCTCCAAGCTCCAATACTTTCGATAACACGGCCCATCTCTTCACCCTCTCTGCCTTTTTCCTCGCCACCTCCGCAAAATCCATTTCATGGTACACCAAACCTCTAGTCCACTCCCCACCCCTCTCTTTCAACCTCCAATATCTTGTATCACTTCCTGCACCCAAACTCACGATTTGTTTCTTCTGCCCTGTAGGTACACCTTTCAGGAACTGCACCACTAATTCATCAATTGCCGTAGTCCTGGTATACGTCCCCCTATTTATCAACGGGAATCGTCTCGGGCGATCATTATCGCCACCTGTATGGAGTAAAGCTGCATATGGATCGATGAGATAGCCAAGATTTACTGCAGCAAGGCGGGAGCCCGACGCGTCAACGTCGGTTTGTTGGACAATATGGTCTTTGTCTTGCGATGTGGTGTTGCTGAGGGAGTGGAGTCGCCCTGCTCCCGAGTATGATGAGGAGGAGGGCACGGATGATGCAGAAGAGAACCGATCTGGTATACTGCGAGAGGTGCCTGTGGTAGAACTCATTTTGGGGGAGACGCGCAACATGTTTCGCGGGGTAAGAGATGAAGGAGCCTAATGACGTAAAATGAATTGGGCGCCAAGTCTTGAAGTGCAACAAAACTAAG
>Ga0307511_10004232_pt1 | contig 14647 bp, 12 predicted proteins | sample 13_EM_MG_FD_200266 | JGI IMG/M metagenome (GOLD analysis project Ga0307511, IMG submission 200266) | Populus trichocarpa ectomycorrhiza microbial communities from riparian zone in the Pacific Northwest, United States - 13_EM | ecosystem: Host-associated > Plants > Roots > Unclassified | place... | reverse complement strand
CCCCGCGCCCCGAGCCCGCCGGGGGGCGCAGGGGGGCGAAGCCCGCCCTGCCTGGGGGTGTGGGGCGCGAGCCCCACAAGGCCCCCGGAACGACGAACGGCTCGCGCTCTCCGCGAGCACGAGCCGTCCAGAGTGGAGGTGCCGGGAATCGAACCCGGGTCCTCTGTCGCCTCATCAGGGCTTCTCCGTGTGCAGTCCGCTGTGTCTCTGCTCGGCCCCACCGTTCACGCGGACGAGACGGTGTGACGGGCCCAGTCGCTGTGGTTGTCCCGCAGTCCCCCGCGACCGGGTTCTGCGGTTTAGCCTCCTAGCTGATGCCGGCTACCGGGTCGGAGGCGCTCCCGGGCCGACAGACTCACTCAGGCTGCTCAGGCAGCGAGAGCGAAGTCAGCGCGACTGTTAGTCTTGGCGCTTATTTTTTTGCGGCGACGCTCAAGGTGGTCTCTCGCCTGCACCTACACGCTTCCCCTGACTCAACGCACAAAGTCGAAACCGTTCACCCCCTGGTCGTGGGTCTGTCATCGGTAAGCATAACGTCTCGGAGCTTGGGGTTCATCCCGGTTCACGCGAGGGCGGAGCCGCCGGCGATGAGGGTGACGGAGACGGCGGCGAGGGCGAGGCCGACGCGTTGGACGCGGCCGGTGCGTTCACCGAGGACGAGGCGGGCCATGAGCACGGTGGCGGCGGGGTAGAGCGAGGTCAGGACGCTGACGACGGCGAGCAGGCCGGTGCGCAGGGCGAGTAGGAACGCGGTGTTGCAGACGGCGTCGAGCAGGCCGGCGGTGAGGGACAGGGCGGCGGCGGAACGTTCCGGCATGCGGAATTGTCCGGCGGCGAGGGCGGCGGCGAGCACGAGGGCGGTGGCGGTGCCGCGGGAGACGACGAGGGGCCAGAGGCCGCTGTCGTGGGGGAGCTGGTCGAGCAGCACGAAGTAGGCGGCGAACGCGGCGCCGGAGCCGATGGTGAGCCAGCCGACGCGGGCGGTGAATCGGACGGGTCCGGCTTCGTCGACGGCGGTGCGTTCTTCGCGGCTGACGAGGACGACCGCGAAGACGGCGAGCAGGGCGCCGCCGATGGCGATGGCGCCGAGTTGTTCGCCGGTGACCAGGCCGAAGATCATGGGCAGGCCGGCGACGAGCAGCGCGGTGAGCGGGGAGACGACGTTCATGGGACCGGTGGCCAGCGCGCTGTAGAACCAGATGATGGCCAGGCCGTTGGCGGCGCCGCCGAACATGGCGATGAGCAGGTCGTATCCGCCCAGGTGGCCGCCGGCGAGCGGGGCGGCGAGCAGCAGCCCGACGAGGCCGACGGGGTAGGTGAGCAGCACGACACGCAGGACGTGGGTTCGTCGGGACGCGAGCCCGCCGACGAAGTCGCTCAGCCCGTATCCCAGCGCCGCCACCAGCGCAAACACCATCGATCCCACGGCCACATCATCCTACAACCGTGATATTTACGGAATCCTTACCCGTCTGCCGGACGGATCACACCTTTACTAGGCCATTCGAGTGAATCTCTCCGCGACGCGTCAGAGTTGGCCCGAAAACCTGTCCTTCACAGTGAGGCCGTCCACTCCCGCATCGGCGGCCCCACCGGAGGCCCCCGTTCACCCCCAGGTCTAGACGGACGGGGGCTTCTTCATGCCCCGAGACCGAGCAGCCGGGCCGGCGTGTCGTGCAGGACCCGCCGCAGGAAGTCGTCGCCCAGCCCCCAGGACTCGATGGCCCGCAGCTGGGTCGCGTAGTCGTACGGGATGTTCGGGAAGTCGGTGCCGAGCGCCACCCGGTCGCCGAGGTCGGCCAGCCGCGCCGACCAGTCGGCCGGCAGCGGCGACATCCGCTGCGAGAACGGCGTCCCCACCATGGTGGTGTCGAGAAAAACGGTTTCATACGACGCGGCGAGCCGCAGCGCCTCGTCGAACTCCGGCATCCCGGCGTGCGCGAGCACGGTCACCAGCCGCGGATGCCGCACCAGCACCTGCTCGAACAGCTTGAGCCCGGTGTGCTCCCCCGGCACCGGCCCGTGTCCGCAGTGGATCACCACCGGCACCCCGGCCTCGGCCAGCAGCCCCCACGCCGGCTCCAGCAGCGGGTCCCGCGGGTCGTACCCGCCGACCTGCACATGCGCCTTAACACACCGCGCGCCGCCCTCGACCGCCGCGCCCAGATACGAGGCGACCCCCGGTTCCGGATACAGCGTCGCCGTCGGCACCGCCCCGGGCGTGTCGGCCCCGAACTCCATCGCCCAGGCCGTGAGCCACTCCCCCATGCCCGGCTTGTGCGGGTACACCAGCGGCGCGAATCCGGTCACCCCGAACGACTTCAGCACGGCCAGCCGCTCGGCCTCGGGCAGCCGGTAGTGGATCGGCCACTCCACGCCATAGTTGACGGCCGCGTCGTCGAAATAGGCCCACACCTTGTCCATCACCCGCGTGGGCAGGAAATGCACGTGCAGATCGACAAGACCGGGCAGGCCCAGCGAACGGACCCACCCGGCGATCTCGCTGTCGTCAGCAGGCACGCTAGTCCCGCCGGCCCTTGGCCCAGCGGCCGAACTCGCGGCTGGTCTCCCGCTCCGCGTCCCGCTTGGCCAGCGCCTGGCGCTTGTCCCAGGTCTTCTTGCCCTTGGCCAGGGCCAGCTCGACCTTGACCTTGCCGTCCTTGAAGTACATCGACAGCGGCACCAGGCTCAGGCCGCTCTCCTTGGTCTTGCCGATGAGCTTGAGGATCTCGGCCTTGTGCAGCAACAGCTTCCGGTTGCGGCGCGGCTCGTGGTTGGTCCACGTGCCCATCTCGTACTCGGTGATGTGCAGCCCGCGCAGCCAGACCTCGCCGTCGTCTACGGTGGCGAAGGCGTCCACAAGGGACGCCCGCCCGGCCCGCAGGCTCTTCACCTCGGTGCCCATGAGGACCACACCGCACTCGTAGGTGTCCACGATGGAGTAATCGTGGCGCGCCTTGCGGTTGGTCGCGATGGCCTTGCGGCCCTGTTCCTTGGGCATGGTCTGATTTTACGTCCGCGCCACAACCGGTTACTACAGCCGCACGTACAGCCGCAGGGTGATGTAGCCGGTGATGGCCGAGATGACCACGGCGACGCCCAGCAGGATCGGCGAGATGGCCACCACGTCCAGCAGGTCCAGCCGGGGCAGCACGCCGGAGGCGATCGGCCCGGACAGGGCGCTGTCCAGGAAGAACACCTTGGCCAGGCCGAGCCCGACGATGCCGAGGATGGAGCCGACGACGCCGGCGACCACGGCCTCGATGAGGAACGGCAGCTGCGTGTACCAGCGGGTGGCGCCGACCAGGCGCATGATGCCGACCTCGACCCTACGGGTGAACGCCGACACCTGGATCGTGTTGGATATCAGCAGCACCGCCGCCGCGGCCTGCACCAGGGCGATCAGGAACACCGCGTACCGGACGCTGTCCAGGATGCCGAAGAAGCGCTGCAGGAACACGCCCTGGTCGTCGACGGTCTTCACGCCCGGCTTGCCGGTGAACGCCTTGACCAGCACATCAGCCTTGCTGGGGTCGGTCAGCTTGACCTGCAGGGTCGCCGGCAGCGACTCGGGCCGGGTCAGCCGCAGCAGCTCCGGCTCGGCCTGGAACAGCTGCTGGAAGCGCTGGAAGCTCTGGTCCCGGTTCTGGAAGGTGACCGTCTCGACGTTGCTCGAGCCCTGGAGCTGGCGCTGGAGGTCGGCGCAGATCGACGACGAGCAGCTCTTGTCGTTGGCGCTGATGTCGTCGGTGAGGCTCACCATGACCTGCACCTTGTCGGAGTAGATCAGCTGCATCTTGTCGATCATGCGGACGATGAGCAGACCACCGCCGAGCAGGCCGAGCGAGATCGCCGTGGTCAGGATCATCGCGATGGTCATCGTGATGTTCCGGCGCAGCCCGGTGATCACTTCGCTGAAGACGAAACTGGCACGCATCGGGGTTGACGTTCCTTGGCTCGGGGATTTCTCTTCTCACCCGCGGGGGACGGGCGCGGCGGAGGCTAGCGGCCGATTCCGTAGACGCCCCTGGCGTCGTCGCGGATGACCCTGCCGTGGTCGAGCTCGACCACCCGGCGCCGCATGGAGTCGACGATGGAGTGGTCGTGCGTGGCCATCAGCACCGTCGTGCCGGTGCGGTTGATCCGCTCCAGCAGCAGCATGATGTCCTGGCTGGTGTCGGGGTCCAGGTTTCCGGTGGGCTCGTCGGCGATGAGCACCAGCGGCCGGTTGACGAAGGCCCGGGCGATCGCCACCCGCTGCTGCTCGCCGCCGGACAGCTCCGTGGGCATCCGGTCGGCCTTGCCGTCCAGGCCGACGAGCTGGAGGACTTCGGGCACGACCTTCTGGATGGTGTGCCGGGGCTTGCCGATGACCTCAAGGGCGAAGGCGACGTTCTCGGCGACCGTCTTGGTCGGCAGCAGCCGGAAGTCCTGGAAGACGCAGCCGATGGACTGGCGCAGCCGGGGCACGCGGCGCCGGGCCATCTTGGCCACGTCGAAGTTGGACACGTAGACGCGCCCCTTGCTGGGCACCTCTTCGCGCAACAGCAGTCGAAGAAAGGTCGACTTCCCCGAGCCGGACGGGCCGATGAGGAACACGAACTCGCCCTTGCCCATCTCGACACTGACGTTGTCGAGCGCGGGCCGGGTAGAGGTCTTGTAGACCTTGCTGACGTGTTCGAGCCGGATCACGGTTGGGGAGCGTACCCGCGACCGTTACCGGGTCGACATCTAGCCCCGTCCGGGTGAGGTTTTGACAGGTTTACCTCACGCCGATTTCACGAATTCCCGGCGATTCGTCACTGCCCGGAGCTGCGCCGCCACCGGATGCCGGCCTCCAGGAAACCGTCGATGTCGCCGTCGAGCACCGCGGTGGGGTTGCTCACCTCGAACTCGGTGCGCAGGTCCTTGACCATCTGGTACGGGTGCAGCACGTAGGAACGCATCTGGTTTCCCCAGCTGGAGCCGCCGTCGCCCTTCAGCGCGTTGATCTTGGCCTGCTCCTCCTGGCGGCGCCGCTCCAGCAGCTTGGCCTGCAGCACGGCCATCGCCGACGCCTTGTTCTGCAGCTGGGAGCGCTCGTTCTGGCAGGACACCACGATGCCGGTCGGGATGTGGGTCAGCCGGACCGCCGAGTCGGTGGTGTTGACGCCCTGGCCGCCGGGGCCGGAGGAGCGGTAGACATCGACGCGCAGTTCCTTCTCGTCGATGTCGATGTGGTCGGTCTGCTCGACCACCGGCACCACCTCGACGCCGGCGAAGGAGGTCTGCCGGCGGCCCTGGTTGTCGAACGGCGAGATGCGCACCAGGCGGTGCGTGCCCTGCTCGACCGACAGCGTCCCGTACGCGTACGGGGCCTTGACCTGGAACGTCGCCGACTTGATGCCCGCCTCTTCGGCGTAGGAGGTGTCGTAGACCTCGGTCGGGTAGCCGTGCCGCTCGGCCCAGCGCAGGTACATGCGCATCAGCATCTCGGCGAAGTCGGCCGCGTCCACGCCGCCGGCCTCGGAGCGCACCGTGACCAGGGCCTGGCGCTCGTCGTACTCGCCGGACAGCAGGGTGCGGACCTCGAGCTGGTCGATGTCCTCGCGCAGCTTGGCCCGCTCGGACTCGGCCTCGGCCACGCTGTCGGCGTCGCCGGCGTCCTCGGCCAGCTCGTAGAGCACCGACACGTCGTCCAGGCGCTGCCGGACGCCGCTCACGCGGCGCAGCTCGCCCTGCTTGTGCGAGAGCTGGCTGGTGACCTGCTGCGCCTTCTCGGCGTCGTCCCACAGGTCCGGACGGGCCGCCTCAGCCTCCAGGCGCTCGATGTCCGCGCGCAGCTTGTCGAGGTCCATGACGGCCTCGACACTGGCGAGAGTCGCGGAAAGTTCCTTGAGGTCGGCTTCGACGTCCGGGTTCACAACACGCAAGATTACGTCAAGGCGAGGTAACGCCGCTGGGCCGGGCCGGCCCAGCGGCGTCGCCTTCCCGATTCAGCTTGTCGGAATGCTTTCCAGGAGCTTCAGCACGGCCTTGGCGTGGGCCAGCGCGAACTCGGCGACCGCCTTGGCGTACGGGTCCTCCGCGGACTTGGCGGCCGACCGGTGGGTCTCCTGCTCCGCCCCGTAGACCACCTTGGCCGACTCGACCAGACCGGCGCGCTGCTTGGGCGTCAGCGAGCTGGCGTGCACGAGCCGCAGGATCAGCGGCGAGCGCAGGTGGTCGGGACCGGGTTCGGTGGTCAGCCAGGTCTTGAAGGCCTTCTTGCCGGCAGCGGTGATCACGTACTGCTGGCTGGAGCGGGGGCCTTGCTTGCCCAACTTGAGCAGGCCCTGCTCGGCCAGCGCCGGCAGCTCCCGGTAGACCTGGCTGCGGGTCACGCTGAAGAACGCGCCGAAGCGCTCACCGGCCGCCGTGACCAGCTGCCCGCCGGTCTTGGGACCGTCGTGCAGCAATCCGAGCAGTGCAGCGGCAGTTGCGTTCAGTTCAGACACCCCACTACGGTGCCACGCCCACGAGCGGCTGTCCACAATGGTCTGCCGTTCAGTCCACAGTGGCTGATCACCGAATGGCCTTGCCGTTGCGCCGTCCGGAGCAGCGAGCAGGCCGTTCGTTACCCAATCGGCGCAAGAATCCGGCAGGTGGAGGGTGGCGTGGTACTGGGGGTAAGCCGCAGAATCCCCCGGGTGACCGCTCCGACCACCACATACTCGTCCTGCCAACGACGCGCGCGGATCCGTTCCGCCGTTGGGAGGAGCTAGCCGATGTTCGGCTTCCTGGTTCGCCGGCTGATCAATTACATCGTGCTCTGCGTGGTGGCGACATTCCTGTCCTTCACGCTCTCCTCGATCTCGTTCGACCCGTTGAGCCTGCTCAGGGCGCACAATCCGCCGCCGCCGGCGGCCACCATCGAGGCCAAGCGGGTGGAGCTCCATCTTGATCAGCCCATCCCGCTGCGCTTTCTGACCTGGGGCGAGGGCGTGCTGCACGGGGACTTCGGCCAGACCACCACCGACCACCAGATCACCGACGAGCTGGGGCGCCGGATCGGCGTGAGCCTTCGGCTGTTCCTGCTGGGCATCACCATCGGCATCGCGTTGGGCGTGCTGATCGGAGTGGGCAGCGCGGTCCGGCAGTACAAGTTCTTCGACTACATATCGACTTTCTTCTCCTATGTGATCCTCGCGACTCCGGTGCTGGTGCTCGGCCCGCTGGTGAAACAGCTCGCCCAGGCGGTCAACAACGCCACCGGCAGCGAGTGGCTGCAGTACACCGGCGAGTACAGCGGCACTCTCGACCCGAACGCCGGCTGGCTGGCCGCGTTCGAGGAGCGGCTGCGCTTCCTGATCGTGCCGACGGTGACCATCGTCCTGGGCCAGATCGCCTACTACAGCCGCTATCAGCGCAGCGCGATGCTGGACGTGCTGGGCAGCGACTTCCTGCGCACCGCGCAGGCGAAGGGCCTGACCCGGCGGCGCGCGTTCTTCAAGCACGGCCTGCGCACCGCGCTGATCCCGATGGCCACGTTGTTCGCCTTCGGTTTCGGCCTGCTGGTGGTGGGCGGCGTGTTCACCGAGACCATCTTCAACTGGCAGGGCATGGGCGCCTGGCTGGTCCAGGGCATCAACGACCAGGACACCAACGTGACCGCCACGGTGACACTGTTCGTCGCGGTCTGCGTCCTGTTGTCCGGCTGGCTGTCCGATGTGCTGTACGCGCTGCTCGATCCGCGGATCCGGGTGTAGGGGGCCAGAGACCATGACCACAACCGCGAATCCGGCTGCCACGGCCGACGTGAAGCAGAGCAGGCCGGTCTCCCGCGGCGCCCTGGTGCGCCGCCGGTTCATGCGCAACCGCTGGGCGCTCGGCGGCATCATCGTGATCGTCCTGCTGTACATCGTGGCCTTCAGCTATCCGCTGTTCTCCCCGTACAGCTACGAGGTGCACGACACCAGCCTGACCTACGACCCGCCGTCGCTGACGCACTGGTTCGGCACCGACAACATCGGCACCGACATGTTCGTCGCCTCCATGCGCGGGCTGCAGAAGTCGCTGACGATCGGCCTGCTGGTGGGCGTGATCTCGACCGCGTTGTCGGCGGTCGTCGGCGCGGCCGCGGGCTTTTTCGGCGGCGTGACCGACCGGGCCCTGATGTGGGTCGTCGACCTGCTGCTGGTGCTGCCGTCGTTCCTGATCATCTCCATCGCCAGCCCCATCTTCAAGGGATCGAGCTGGCTGATCCTGGTCGTGCTGCTGGTGCTGTTCCAGTGGATGATCACCGCTCGCATCGTGCGCGGCATGACGCTGACGCTCAAGACCCGGGAGTACGTGAACGCCGCGCGGTTCATGGGCCAGTCCCCGTGGCGCACCATCTTCAAGCACATCGTGCCGAACATGTCGTCGCTGCTGATCGTGGACGCCACCATCAACGTGGGCAGCGCGGTGCTGCAGGAGTCGGGCCTGAGCTACTTCGGCTTCGGCGTGCAGCCGCCCGACATCTCGCTGGGCACGCTGATCTCCAAGGGCACCGACTCGGTGCTGACCTTCCCGTGGCTGTTCTACGCGCCCGCGCTGCTGCTGATCGTGACCCTGCTGTCGGTCGCCGTGGTCGGCGACGGCCTGCGCGACGCGCTGGACCCGACCTCCTCCCGCGCCCGCCGTCGGGAGAAGCGAAAGGACAAGCTGGCATGAGCGAGCTTGCGAGCGAGTCATTCAACACAGAGCGTCCGCGAACGCGGACACCGAGCGCTAGCGAGGTGCAGCAGTGAGTGCCTCCGAGATCACGCTGGACGAGGGGCTCCTCGACAACGCCGGCGACGGTCCCGCGCTGGAGGTCACCGACCTTGACGTCTCGTTCCCCAGCGAGACCGGCCGCGTGCACGCGGTGCGCGGGCTGAGCTACCAGGTGACGCGCGGCGAGGTGCTGGGCATCGTCGGCGAGTCCGGCTCCGGCAAGTCGGTGTCCTCGCTGGCGGTCATGGGGCTGCTGCCCGAACAGGCACGGATCACCGGTTCCATCCGCTTCCAGGGCCAGCAGCTGCTAGGGCTGTCGGATGTGCAGCTGTCGAAGATCCGGGGCCGCCGGATCTCCATGGTCTTCCAGGACCCGCTGTCCGCGCTGACGCCGGTGTACACCGTCGGCGACCAGATCGCGGAGGCGCTGCTGATCCACGGCAGGGGCCGGCTGAGCAAGCAGGCCGCCGCCAACCGCTCGGTGGAACTGCTGGACCTGGTCGGCATTCCGAACGCGGCGTCGCGCGCCAAGGCGTTCCCGCACGAGTTCTCCGGCGGCATGCGCCAGCGCGCGGTGATCGCGATGGCGATCGCCAACGACCCGGACCTGATCATCGCCGACGAGCCGACCACCGCGCTGGACGTGACCGTGCAGGCGCAGGTGCTCGAGGTGCTCAAGACGGCCAAGGACGTGACCGGCGCGGCCATCGTGATCATCACGCACGACCTGGGCGTGGTCGCCGGCTTCGCCGATCGGCTGATGGTGATGTACGCCGGCCGCGCGGTGGAGTCCGGGCACGTCAACGAGGTCTACCAGCAGCCGCGGATGCCGTACACGCTCGGCCTGTTGGGCTCGCTGCCCCGGCTGGACGCGGCCGAGAAGCTGCCGCTGGTGCCGATTTCCGGCCAGCCGCCGTCGCTGGTCGACCTGCCGGCCGGCTGCCCGTTCGCGCCGCGCTGCCCGCTGGTTGTGGACGACTGCCGCACCGAGGAGCCGGAGCTGTCCGAAGTGGACAGCACGAGCGGACACCGGGCGGCCTGCATCCGCAGCGACGAGCTGGCCGCGACCGAGGCCGCGGTCGAGGAGATCGAGGGCGTCGACGCCAGCAACGCGGCCGCTATCGAGGCGGCGGTGGAGGTGTTCGGCGCGGAGCTGATCGAGGAGCCCAAGGCCGCGCTGCGGCCGCGGACCGAGCGCCCGACCGTGCTGGCGGTGGACTCGCTGGTCAAGCACTTCTCGGTGACCAAGGGCGTGGTGCTCAAGCGCAAGGTCGGCACCGTGCACGCGGTGGACGGCGTCAGCTTCGAGGTGCGCGAGCAGGAGACCCTCGGCCTGGTCGGCGAGTCCGGCTGCGGCAAGACCACCACGCTGATGCAGATCCTCGGCCTCGAACGCCCGGCCGCCGGCAGCATCTCGGTGCTCGGCAAGGACGTGTCCACTCTGGACAGCAAGGGGCGCAAGGCGATCCGCCGGGACATGCAGGTCGTGTTCCAGGATCCGTTGTCGTCCCTGGACCCCCGGATGCCGATCGGCGATGTGCTCGCGGAGCCCATGCAGGTGCACGGTTTCGACACTACGCACATCCGCAAGCGAATTCCGGAGCTGCTGGGCCTGGTCGGCCTGCGGGCCGAGCACGCCGACCGCTATCCGGCCGAGTTCTCCGGCGGCCAGCGGCAGCGCATCGGCATCGCCCGGGCGCTGGCCCTGGAGCCCAAGCTGCTGGTGCTGGACGAGCCGGTGTCGGCGCTGGACGTGTCCATCCAGGCCGGCGTGATCAACCTGCTCGACCGGCTGAAGGCCGAGCTGGGCCTGTCCTACCTGTTCGTCGCGCACGACCTGTCCGTGGTGCGGCACATCGCCGACCGGGTGGCCGTGATGTACCTGGGCAAGATCATCGAGATCGGCGACGTGGACTCGGTGTTCGGCGCGCCGAGCCACCCGTACACCCAGGCGCTGCTGTCCGCGATCCCGATCCCGGACCCGGTCAAGGAACGCCAGCGCGAGCGCATCATCCTGTCCGGCGACCTGCCCAGCCCGGCCGATCCGCCGAGCGGCTGCCGCTTCCGGACCCGCTGCTTCCTGCACGCCACACTGTCCGATTCGGACAAGAGCAGGTGTGTCGAGGTGGAACCGCCCCGCGAGGCCCAGGGCGAGGACCACGAGGTGGCCTGTCATTTCGCTCGCACGAAACAGGTGGTCTGACAACGATGAACCGAAAGCTACTGGGGGCGCTGGCCGTGGCCGCGCTGGTGGCCACGGCCTGCGGCGGAGGAAACTCCGGCGGCGGCAGCCTCAAGTCCGAGCAGTCCGTCACAGGTCACAACGACGTCAATCCGCAGCCGGCTGACAAGATCAAGCAGGGCGGCACCCTGCAGTGGCCGCTGGACGCGTTGTCGGACAACTGGAATCCACAGCAGGTCGACGGCAACACGCAGGGCACGCCGGCGATGGTCAACGCGATGCTGCCGTGGCTGTTCACCGGGCAGCCGGACAACACGCTCGCGCTGAACAAGGACTACCTGGTCTCGGCCGACCTGGTCTCGACCAGTCCGCAGGTGGTCGAGTACAAGATCAACCCGAAGGCCAAGTGGTCCAGCGGCCGGGCCCTGTCCTGGGAGGACTTCCAGGGCCTGTGGAAGGCCTGCAACGGCAAGGACACCAGCTACCAGTGCAACAGCACCACCGGCCTGGAGAACATCGGCAGCGTCGAGCGCGGGGCCGACGACCAGGACGTCAAGGTCACCTTCGCCAAGCCCTTCGGTGAGTGGCAGAGCCTGTTCTCCCCGCTGATCCCCAAGGAGCTGTCGGCCACGGCGGACGAGTTCAACAAGGGCTGGGCGGACGCGCCGAAGATCACCGCCGGTCCGTTCAAGATCAGCAAGATCGACCTGACCGCCAAGACGGTGTCGGAGGTGCCGGATCCGGCCTGGTGGGGCACGAAGCCGCACCTGGACCAGATCCTGTTCAAGGTGGTCAGCCGGACCGCCCTGCCCGACGCGCTGGCCAGCGGCGCGGTCGACTTCTACGCCGTCGGCTCCAGCGTGGACCTGTTCCAGCGGGGCAAGACCATCAAGGGCGTGACGATCCGACAGGCCACCGAGTCCTCGTACAACCTGTTGGACTTCAACGGCGCCGAGGGCGCCGCACTGCACGACCAGGCCACCCGGGTGGCGGTCGAGCAGGCGGTGGACACCAAGAGCATCGCCCAGGCGCTGCTCGGCCCGATGAGCACCGACCCGACGCCGCTGGGCAACCACTTCTTCGTCAAGGGCAGCAAGAACTACAAGGACAACTCCGCGCCGATCAAGTTCGACCCGGGGGCCGCGAAGAAGAAGCTGGACGAGCTGGGCTACAAGCAGAACGGCGACTTCCGGTCCAAGGACGGCAAGGAGCTCGACCTCAACTACGTGATCGACGCCGGCAACCCCATCAGCACCGCCGTCTCCAACCTGGTGCAGACCCAGCTGAAGGCGGTCGGGGTCAACGCGAAGATCAACACAGTGCCGGTGGCGGAGCTGTTCAAGAACTACATCAACCGCGGCGCCTTCGACGTGGTGCTGTACCGCCTGACCGCCCAGCCGCAGCCGCTGTTCGCCAACGCGCCGACGTTCTACTACACGCCGGGCAACACCCTGTCCAACGTCAGCGCGATCGGCAACGACACCATCAACAGGCTGCTCGACGAGGCCGGCGCGGAGCTGGACGAGAACAAGCGGATCGACCTGATCCAGCAGGCCGACACCGAGATCTGGAAGGAGGGGCACATCCTGCCCACCTACCAGATTCCGGGCGCCTACGTGGTGCGCGACACCCTCGCCAACTTCGGCGCCTTCGGGTTCGCCCAGTACCCGATCGACTACGTCAGCATCGGCTTCCTGAAGTGAGCGGACACAAGGTTTCGTGACGGCCTGGCCCGGCGACAGCACTGTCGCCGGGCCAGCGTCACAACTGGGGAGATTTCACCCAAGGTGCGCGCCGGGCGACTGGCGGTCACCGTGGGCGCAGGCCATCCGATGGACGAGGTCGCATCGGTTCTTCAGTAACAACGGAGGTCAGTTCGATGGGCAGAAGGAAGGTGCTGGCGCTGGCGGCGCCGGTCCTCGCGGCGGCGCTCGCCTTGAGCGCCTGCGGCGGCGGAGGGGGCGGCGGCCAGCTGCCGCAGGCTGACACCAAGGTCGGCGTCAACGACATCAACGCGCAGCCGGACAGCAACATCAAGGACGGCGGGACGCTCCAGTTCGCCATCGACTCGCCGTCCGCGAACTGGAACCAGAACGAGGTCGACGGCAACGACGTCGCCAGTGGCCGGCAGTCCAACACGCTGATGCCGTGGATCTTCACCGAGGCCGCCGACGCCTCGCTCAACCTGAACACGGACTACCTGACCTCGGCGGACGTGGTGTCCACCAACCCGCAGGTGCTCGAGTTCAAGATCAACCCCAAGGCGAAGTGGTCCAACGGCCGGGCCTTCAGCTGGGAGGACTTCGAGTGGCAGTGGAAGGCCCAGAACGGCACCAACAAGGCCTACCAGCCCAACAGCACGACCGGCTACGAGAACATCGCCAACGTCGAGCGCGGCTCGGACGACCAGGACGTCAAGATCACCTTCGCCAAGCCGTTCGGTGAGTGGAAGGCCCTGTTCAGCCCGCTGTACCCGAAGGAGCTGAACTCCGACCCGAACGAGTTCAACTCGGGCTGGGTGGACGCGCCGAAGATCACCGCCGCCGCGTTCAAGATCGGCAAGATCGACCTGACCGCGAAGACCGTCGAGGTCGTGCGGGACCCGAACTGGTGGGGCAAGCCGGCGCACCTGGACAGCATCCTGTTCAAGGTGCTGACCCGTCCGACGATGCCTGACGCGATGCAGTCGGGCGCGATCGACGTGGCCGACACCAACGCGCTGCTGGACGCCATCACCCGCTACAAGTCCATGCAGAACGTCACCCTGCACCAGGCCGTCGCCCCGGACACCGTGCACCTGACGTTCAACGGTGGCCAGGACCGCATCCTGGCCGACCAGAAGCTGCGCCAGGCCGTGTTCAAGGCCGTGGACCGGCAGTCCATCGCCAACGCCGAGATCGGCAAGATCACGCCCAACCCGCCGCTGCTGGGCAACCACATCTTCGCCCAGGGCAGCAAGGAGTACAAGGACAACTCCGGCGGCCTGAAGTTCAGTGTGGACGACGCCAAGAAGGACCTGGACGCGCTGGGCTGGAAGCAGAGCGGCCAGTACCGGGTCAAGGACGGCAAGGAGCTGGACCTGACCTACGTCAGCTCCAGCACGCCCGCCTCGGACGACACCGGCAAGATCCTCCAGCAGCAGCTGGCCCAGGTCGGCATCAAGGTCACCATCAACGCGGTGCCCACCGCCGACTTCTTCCCGAAGTACGTCAACGTCGGCAACTTCGACCTGACCACCTTCCGCTGGATCGCCGGCAGCGCGCCGGTGTCGGGCCAGCAGGGCGCCTACACGCTCGACTTCCAGAACCCGGCCAACGTGCAGCAGAACTACGGGCACATCGGCAGCCAGGCCATCAACGACGCCTTCCGCGCCGCCGGCTCCGAGCTGGACGACGCCAAGCGGGTCCAGGACATCAACGCCATCGACGCGCAGCTCTGGGACATCGCCGGCGAGCTGCCGCTGTACCAGCTGCCGGGCGCGGTGGCCACCAAGAAGAACGTCGCCAACTACGGCGCGATGGGCTTCGCGACCAACCCGATCGACTACGCCAAGATCGGCTTCACGAAGTAGTCAGCCCGCCCCAACCGAGCAGGGCTCGCGCACCGCGCGTGAGCCCTGCTCGATTTTTTGCCACAAATCCGACAAACACTCGGTACCCGTTTGACTCCGCCGCATTCGTGTGTGACGGTGAGTTTCGCCGCCGGCACAGGCGGTGAACCGCAGGGGGGATCCTCGGTGTCGCACGACAA
>Ga0307511_10004231_pt1 | contig 14648 bp, 11 predicted proteins | sample 13_EM_MG_FD_200266 | JGI IMG/M metagenome (GOLD analysis project Ga0307511, IMG submission 200266) | Populus trichocarpa ectomycorrhiza microbial communities from riparian zone in the Pacific Northwest, United States - 13_EM | ecosystem: Host-associated > Plants > Roots > Unclassified | place... | reverse complement strand
CGACCCCCCCCCCCCCCCTTGAATTACCCCCACATCTACCGTATTTTCTGGTTCTGAATGACCTGGCGCTACTGCATGTTCTCTCATACAAAATCCACGTTCGTGTCCATGCGAGCGCTTTGATAGGTCTAGTTTTAGCTTGAAATAGACATCTCAAATGTCTTCAGTATCTACGTCCTGCATGTTCAAGAGACACCAATCACATTCACTTGCACGTTCGCTCCGTGATCTCCATATATCGATATCTACGTGCTTGTGCTCTTACCTAGGTGAAGTTTTCATGTAATGGCTACATATCCTTCGCCGCTGCGTATATTGCAGCCATGGCCTCTGCCACCGTTTCACGGGGCTATATTAACACTAAGCCAAAAAACGGTTTGCTTAAAAAGTACATTTTGGTATTGGGGAGGTATACTTATAAGGAATATATGCTTATGCCGGGTATGCTTATGCCGGGTATGCTTATAACAAGTTTAATGTAAGCAACTATAGCGACCCCAACGCATTATAGAGAGCATTTCCAAGTCATACTGAACCCAGTTGACCCTGTTTCCCCGCATCGGCGGGGCAGCAAGGTTATAATGCGAGTGATACCGGCTACAGAAGGGCTGCCATTGTTGCCGGCATGGCAGCAGCCACCTATGCTTTACTTTCATGGCGTGAGTGACTAGATAGAGGTGTCTGGTTGGCAGAAGGGTTGTGCAGATTGCAAACCACCAGCGGACATATTGGATGACCTCTCAGTGCCTCGAGGCACAAGCAGCATAGCACATCGCCCGCAAGCCAGGACAACAGAAGTGGAAGCGTTCTTCCGCCATCTGAATCTTTTATTTTATTTTTTTGGGGGGGGGTTTTCTTTCCATTTCTGCTACGTATCTGCCTCCCGTGTCCCTTGAATCCCCCCGAGGTTCGAAAGTAATCGATCGTCCCGAAGTCGATCTCCGATCCCCGGCGCCGCGGTCACTCTCGTCATCATCGATCGCCCCGAAGCCGATCTCCGACCCCCCGGCATAGTGGTCACCATAGCCGGCCCATTCTCTGAGGTCAAGCCACAGATGGTGAGTCTATTCAACCCTGACATTACTAATCTGCTAACTCGATACAATTCATGCCATGGCTATAGAACTTCCTAATGACCCTGAATATTATTCTGACCGCGCTCCTTCCATTTCTGGGCCCAACACATCAGACAGGATGAGGCTCAATTCCAGCAATGCTTTTACTTAGGTACTATGGAAGGCCAAACTTCCAACACATCTACGATGCTATAATCGCAATTCCGACTGAGCACAAGACCAAGTACTTCATCAATAGTGCACTTGGTATGGTCTTCTTGTTTGTAACAAGAAATGGTTGCATATCTGCCCGACTATCGTCACTGGTGAAAGCACCGGTGTTTGGGCTGCGGTGGGCATTAACATTTGCTTTTCATGGCAATCCAGACCAGCAGGCCGTTATAATGGATCTGCATATATTGGATGATCTCTTCATTCTGTGGAGATTGTTGGAAAGTATGAAATATATTTCCTAATTGATCAATATAACACTCTCGACTTCATGCCTCAATCTGCAGGCAGGATTTCCGAATCTACTAAAGAGTCGCTAAGAATTATATTGGATTCTACCACCAAACTACATATTAAGATTTCATCAGCAGTGGCCAACTATCAACACGGTGCTGCCGACATGCTACGAAATTGCCCAGAGAATGTTTCCCCACGTACATACCTATATTACTCAAAATCTTTGTATCTTTGCCGAAAATGCGCCCTATTGGCGAGTACCAAAGCCTGCCCTATCAGCCCCCCGATGTAGATGATAGAGTGACTTCAACATGGGAAATGCTGTGTGAGCAATTCTGGATCTGCCGAAAAACAAATCTCCTGTCACAAATGACCCAGCGGTTTATTGATGACCAGCGACGAAGGTTGGCAGGGAGTGATACCCTTTATGATTAAGTCATATCTCCGCCTACGTAGCAATTATAAGACTACTAGCTAATAACACCATGTAGATTTCGGGATGCCATTGAAAATTGCTTGATAGAGGGTCGGAACCTGCTTAGTAGTGATTCTCTGTTAGATGCCCTTTTTTCCTACATCAGTGCGGACGGTACATACATGGAGAGCCACCTCCGAATTGTCAGACAGGTTACCAGCCAGTATATGCCGGTAATTAAGGGAACGGTGTCGTTGCTATCACCAAGCTTCGCGACTACAATTCCCCTGTCTTTGACTAATCCTTGTGTCCTTAGCTATCAAGTGGAGACTATGGTCCTTTGCCATATAGCGCAAAACGGACTAGTTGAAGCCAGTTCTGAATTCAGGAAAGTCGAACTAATATAAGGCCGTCGATGTGATCTTGATTCAGTGACCTATACAAGCAGGGAGGGCAAAAGCAATAATCATGGGCTTACAAATTACCATATCTACCCAACATAAGAACACGGCACAGTGTCGGCTGGTATCTGTAAGAGAGAGGGAACGAGGTCTAGAGGCTAACGAGATCGAATATATCTTATCTTGGGTCATGGAGCCATATTACACAAAACCGTTCAGGGAGGCTTTTGAGATAAAGGAGAGCAGGTAAAATGGTTTGGCCAGCCCATGTTTGTTTGAGGCTTAAAATTAGGACCTTCAACGAAAGATTGCTCGTAGATTGTCCACTGCTCGCGCTAACAGTGGACAGAAAATCATGTATAATCATAATATTTTGAACTTTGATCCTTGGGAATCTGTCTTCCCATTCTCTACAGGTTGTAGTTGGTTTTAGTAGTCTGGTGGCTGTAACCCTCTTTGCTCTCTTTAACTATATTTCATTCGCCCATATTTGAATCCCTTCTACTATAGCCCGAGCTCCACATCCATATGAATGCTGACCCCCAAAAAGTACCGCGATACCTATACAAAGAGTCATTTTATTGCACAATGTATGAGAATACCCGTAACTTCTGATATTATTCATGTAGTGCATGGTGCCAAGATTAAACTAGTCCATTCCTGGCAGTATCCTATTTTGAGCATTCAGAGCCTTCACGCTATCCCTATCTGAGAGTACCACGAAATTTCTTTGTCTCTACGAGGGGGTTGTGCCAACCAGAACTATTCTTTATGCACATGTATAGGGGGCATATCCGGAAACCCGGGTGGATTGAGCGTTGGCAACACTAAAGTTAATGTGCCATCCCACACAGAAGCAGGTACAAAAATCAATATCGAAAACGCCCAAAAAAAAAAAAATAAAATAAATACGACACAGACATCTTAACGTCCAGTTTACAAGTTCTCGGTAGAAGCAATGGAAATAGGCCCCCAGTGAGCACTACAATAATCCCTATGAAATAGCCTGGTTTGCTGTATTAAACAGTAGATACCGAGACTATGTAAAACTATTGCACAATATGACTAGAGAGCATGGGAAAAATGTATATTTTAGATCTCCTTTTTTCTCATCCTAATCTTATCATGCATGTCAGTAAAATTCAATACTCGTAGAATAGATACTTAGCTGCACTTGTGTATTCCGTATGAATCTTGTTCAAGTCTTGCTCAATTTCAGCCCATTTTGTCTCCACAAATAGTGTATTGTCGGAATTCTAAAATCCAATCACAATCCGCTTAGCACTTCTATCCCACTGGTTTTCCTAATCCAAAGTGCCCCATCACTCTACGGATTGAATAGTGAGGCCAGACTAATGTATTCTCCAGTTCTTTGCAATGTATCCCTCCTTACTAATTTATATGCTATTTATACTAATATATACAGTATTAAGTCAAAACGCCTACATATGTATATCCATAGTATTTTCTTCTCGAGTTTAAACAAAATCTCAAATTACACAAAGACATTCATCTAAATACAACAAGTGAAGGCTTATTACCATACGTCCTTAGTCTAAACCCTCCAGCTTCGGCCCTTGTTCGGCTTTACTCCCCTCCATCTTCCTCTTCTTCACCTCCTCTACTAACTCTCTCCACTCCCTTTCTTTTACTTTCTCCTCCTCTGGCCTATTGAGCTCTCTCTTCCGCTTCCGTTTTTCCCTTCTCTCCTCCTTCCCCTCGTTACCATCCCTTTTATTACTCCACGCTGCATTGCGCTTTCGAGCTTCTTCTTTCTTCTCGCGCGCGGCTGTGCGTCTCGCGATCTCAGAGGGTGTAATACCATGGGGTGTCGCCCCGGCACCGAGTGCTGCGAGGCGGGACTTTTCTCGGGTGAGGTCTTTGTAAGCGAACGTTTTAAGATCCAGTTCAGCAAGATTGAATGTCACAGCCTCGGGAGTACTCTCTACCGCAGAACCATCGCCCGTCTTCTTGGCACCCTGTCTACTCCTCAACTCCGGCATAGCCGGAACGGTTAATAAAGCGTAAGCTTCTACCAACGCCGCCCAATCAATATCTGTTGTCCGAAATATTGATTGTGTCATGTGCTTTGAGTATGCCCGCACATGAGAGACGAATGCTTTGAGCCCTTTCTCCCATATTGCTCGGTCCTTCCTCACCGCTTCTCTCATTCCCCGCACAATTTCCTTTGTCTCATCCTCTACTGCCTGTTCACTAATCGACTGCAGCTGAAACTTCTTAACCGGCGTCTTTCGTATTGTTAGGAAATCTATATACTCTTCCTCTCTCCCGGGGCTGAGAAAGAGCACGGCTATTCCTCTACGCCCCGCACGCCCCGCACGCCCACAGCGATGAAGAAAAGCCTTAGGGTCTGTTGGAGGTCCATCCAGCTGAATTACCAGGTCGACAGCAGGAATATCTAGACCCCGAGCAGCCAAGTCGGTTGTGAGTAGAATGCTGTTTTGTGAATGAGAGCCAATAAATTTTGTAAAGCTTTTCGAACGGGTATTAGGTGACTGCTTTCCGTGTAGGGAAATGAGTAAGTAGGACTTGGGGATAAAACTCTGAAAGATACTAGAGAAGTAGTCGACCGAAGCGCATGATGATAAATAGATGATAACCTTCTTAGGCGGAGTAGGGAGGAGGTTGGAGTTGGGAGACAGAATTTGACGCAGGTAGAATAATCGGTGGTGGGATGATGAAACAATATATGTATTTTCTAGACTACGAACCGGGGACATTAATATCAATTTTGTGAGGATAGTTTACCAGATGGTGCATCACGAGTGAGGAGTTTAGTATAACTCACCTTGCGGGTGTTCTTCTCTCCTCCCCATCTCCCGCCTCGCCCCTTACTTTCACAACAATCTTCACCGGGTTCCGCAGACCCGTCCGCACCAAACCACCTACTACAGCATCACTCACGGTGGCACTGAAAAGCCCTGTTCGCCTTTGTTTTGGCAGCTTTGCAATGATCTTCGTTAGCGTATCCTCGAAGCCTAAATCCAATAATCTATCTGCCTCATCCAGCACCAGCACTTCGAATGATTCTGCCGTGCAATGCACATAAGGCGAGGACAGTAGCTCGTTGAGACGGCCTGGAGTGCCAATCAGAATATTTGGGTCGTAAGCAAGGAACTTTTTCAGATCCACCACCGGGGTCTGGATACCGCCGAGTAATAATTGGGGTATAATCCTTGGCCCAGTGGTTTCTGACTCTGGTAGCGGTTCGATGGACTCTGTAATATCATTCATATCTTCCTCCTCCTCCTCCTCCTCCTCCTCCTCCTCCTCTCCCTCCTCCCCCCCCTCCACCTCCCCATCCTGCCCCCCATCCCCACGCCCCGCATCCCTGCTGCCTCTCTTTTCCTCAACATGTACTCTGACTCCACCTCCAGATATTGTGGCGGCGCTCGGTGCATGAAATGCCAACAACGACAACAGAACGTTATATATCTGCATAGCCAGCTCTCTTGTAGGGGAAATAATCACCGCACCAACCTGGCCCCTCTTCCTCGTCCTCTCAAGTCTCTTTTTCCCTACCCCCTCCTCTACATCATCCCTGAGGCCGCCACTCCTCAATAATCTCGCCACAAGTGGGATCAAAAAGGCCAATGTCTTGCCGGAACCTGTGACCGCCTCAACTACCACATCCTTGTTTCCAAGAAATAAGGGTATAGTTGATGCTTGAACAGGAGTCATCTTGGTGAAACCCATGGAGGTAACGGCGTCCAGAAGCCATGGTGAGAGCGAGGGCTTGATGGAATTCCAATCTGAAATTGACGTTGTGGTGGCAGAGCGTGCAGCGCCGTTCTGTGACGCCTTATTGCCGGCTGCTGCAGTTCGTGCTGCCTCTTGCCGTACCGCTTTTTTCTTCCTATCCGCAGCAGATACCATGGCCCTGTTGGAAGTACTGAAGAAGTGTTGGAAAGGCTTGGATGCTTGTCAGCTACTCGAAGAAAAGTTTCGCCTAATATGTAGATCGGGGTGCCAAGATTGACATGTCACGTCACGTCACGCACGTCACGTCACAATATGAGGTGACTCTCGCTTCCCTGCTTGTGGCTGCACGTGGTGCGTACCCATCGCTACCCGCTGCATTGCATTACATTCCATTATATTACATTATAAAGTACATTTGAACGGCTCGGGGTTGTGCACCAGTTCTATCCTCTCTTTAATTCCTCCCATTGTATCCCACCACTCGCTGTACGCCCATATATCGAGAGTGTAGTCTCGTCCGAGCTCCCCCCTTCCGGTTGACCCTGACTTCATTCTTTCCCGGTAGATTCCACACTTATCCATCTGTCGACAATCCCAATTTCCTTTGCTCTCTGGCAGAATATTCAAACACATCCCAAGCAGCCTTTGTACTCGTGTTGCGTATGCCCGTGAGTGTCCCACCGAGGCGTGCTCTTCAACTTTTCGTCTCAAGAACTATTACACGATCAAAAGGGGAAAAAAGGAACAGGAACTATAAGATAGTTACAAAAATCTGTAATTTAAAGCAATTGCCTTTGCCAAAGTAAAAAAAAAAAACTAAATAGTAGACCCGAGAAAGTTCTCAACTAGAACTGAAGCTTCAGTCCGCGGAAAGTATGTGAAGAAAACCAAAGTAACAACAAAGAACTCCCATGACCCATGATTTGATGCCCATTTACAAACAAGTAAAGTATAAAAGATAACAAAGCCCAGGAAAGGAAAAAGCTGCTTCAATTGCCTGCGCGTCAAATCAGACAGAAGAAAAGCCAGACGCTCATGAAACGTAACCACAAATAGAAGAGCCGTAGTAATGGTTTTCGGATGATAGGTGCGGGGATCCGAGTTCGGGCTTGGCATAAAGCCGCGTTTATTGCGTTATGACTGAAGACCTATGCTTGTGGGGCCGAGCGCTGTTGCGGTTGTGGGATACCAACCATCTGGGCTTGCTGAACCTGTGATTGTCTTGGGCTTTGCTGTTGGACCTGTACGTGGCCTTGCTGCCCAATGCTCTGTGTCCGCTGCAATGGGTGGCCTACGCTTTGCATGCTCGCAGTTCTCTGAAGTAGATGTTGCGTTTGTTGCGGGGTAGTACCTCTTGAGACAACGCCTCCAACGATGGTGCTTTGCTGCATTTGTGCCGGGCCTTGGCTTCCCTGTCGTGATTGTTGCTGTGTCATCATGTGCTGTTGCTGCCTCATAACCTGTTGTTGTTGGTAGAGTTGTTGTTGCTGTGCAGTCAGACCAACAGTCACCCCAGGCTGAAACGCAGCCCCCGTTTGGATTTGAACATTTGACAACTGCACCCGCATTTGGTTGTGATAGTCAGAAATACGTTGTTCTGTCAATTTTTGGACCTGCTCAGGAGAGAGGCTCGGGTTCTGAGTTCGTACCCAGTTGGAGATTTGCTGGGGTGTGAGTAGAGGGGTATGATGCGGTATTTGCTGGGACTGCTGTAGGCGAGGAGAACCAGCTTGACCCTGACCTTGGGCGTTCAACTGACAACGTTGCTGAGATACCCCATTCTGGCCACTACTGTCGCCATTAACACCGTTTGCGTGATGTTGTTGCTTCATGTTGTTAGCACTTGCCGCGCTGAGAGCTTGTTGTTGAGCGGCGAGGATAGCATGTTGAGGATAGTTTGCCGGTAACCCAGGGATGCCCACCGAATGTGTGCCATTCTGTGCTTGCTGCACTACTACTGCTGCCTGTGCTGCCTGCTGCTGCTGCTGTTGATGTTGATGTTGCTGCTGCTGTTGCTGAGCTTGAGCATATCTTAATTTCATCAGCTGGAACTGCTGAGGAGTTATTGCGGCCCCGTGTATTGCCCCTGATACGCCGGCATGTTGTCGGAGCCCGAGGGCTAAAGCATTTGTGCCATTCACTTGCGCCTGCACTCCAGCCACGGTGTTGTGGGAAATGCCGGTCATTCCAGGGACAGGTGCTCCACCAGATGCTGAAACAACCCCATTCGGCAATACATGTGCCACGGAAGGGGATGCTCGGTGAACTGGTACCCCAGGGGTGCCTTGTGGCAGGCCATTTGAAGTCGCCGATGCGACAACCGGGCTGTTAACACCTGATGTACCATTCCTTTGTTGCTGTGCATGCTGTATATTTACACCGTTAGTATATGTATGTGGGTGGGGGTGTGTACGAATAAATTGTGCAACCTGTATTAAGCCATCAAGAGAAAAAATTCATGATACCGCATCAGCGAACATTGTTCACATGAATTGGAAGAATTAAAAAACACCATGATATCCACCGAGGAAAGAGGGTCAGGGGTTATCATTCACTTACCCTCTGTTGAGCGACCAAAGCTGCATTCTCCCGAGCTTGTCTTTCAATTTTCATCTCACGTTCATGCTTCATCTTACTAAAATGTGCTGGAACAAAGTTCTGGAGCTTGGGCTTAGTTTGACTTTGTTGTTCAGCCTTGCGGTTGGCGATCACTGCAGCTGTTGTTATCTGGTCATCAGTAACGCTTCAAATTTTGGACTTCATTTACGAGAAACCTACCGTTTTGTTGTTTAGTAAGACTTAACTCCCGCCTCTTGGCCAATTTTCTCATGCTTTCGAACAAATGCACAAATTTGGTGTTCTTCCTTCTCTCGACTCTCAACGGTGCATTCCCCCGCCTCCTGATTGTTGGTGTGCTGGTTCCACTACCGCCATTGCCATTTGGAGGATTACCTGTAGCGGAACTAGATACACTCGCCTTGCCGGAGATATCTAACCTCTGCTGGATTCCTTTATAGTAAGGACTCTTCAGAAAGTCTGCTGTCGGTGGCTCAATTTGCAAGTACCTCTCAAAGCATTCCCAAGGCGATCTTCTGTCCGGTGCAGATTGAATGTCCCCTTTGAACGTCATGAATGTAGATATCAGAGCCCAATTTTGTGGATACCGCTGGACGAGGTCCTTCAGCTTTTCGTCCTCCGAGGGGAGCCACTGGGACGCCAGCCTGTTTTCGAAGAATGATGGGGGTGGGATATAACTTGGTGGTTTGAAGTTGTGCCCTTGCATACGGTTCAGGATATGTTTGAAGTCAGGATTGAACAATGCGACATTAGTGCTTTCCGGTGGCATCGAGACAGGCTTATTTGATAGTTTCCCCGGCATCTCAGCAAATGAACCGGTCTTTATCTGACCAACGGAACCATCCTCGGAGTCACTATCGTCTGCAAAGAGGTTATAGTTTTCCTGATACTCATAGCGACTCTTTTTTCGAGGTGGGCCTTCGTCATTGAGAACCAATTTGGCGACACAGAGCTTGCTGACTGGAATTATTGGCATCTGCCAACTTTCTTCCACTTGACTGTCGAGGATTGATGCGTCCACGGGAAGAGTAGGCGGGATCTGAATTGGAAGTTCTGACAAGATCTCATTGGCCGAATGCGTAAGTGGCATTTGGAAAATTGTCTCCTCTGGTCCAAGTGTAAATAGTCGCACAGGCGGGGTTTCAAGATGACCAAATACGCCAGTGTCTTCCTCGCCCGAATCCCACTCAAACTCCAACCTTTCAGGATTTTCGCACTCCTCCTGACTATTGAGTTTCCTCTGGTCCCGTTCCGACATCGGCTCTACTTTTGTTATTACATCGTCCAGCCCGTTACGCAGTGTTGGTGTTGGAATTTGCAAAGTTTCCATCATGTAATCATCTTGCATCACTTGATCTTCGCCCACGCTGATGCTCGCCGCCACACAACCGGTCTGCCCATCACAATCTTGTCTTTCATGTAGTTGACTCCTCCTTGTCCTCCGATCCCTTCGCTGTGAAAGCTCCGTTTTGTCCACACAGAGAAATCTCCTCTCATCAGGCTTTGCCACGTGCCATTCCATGACCATGTCCACTAGGATCTTACACTGCGTAATCTTTAGCCTCCTTTCTTGTCTGAAATCAACACTCAACCAATTTGCTTCTTGTAATAAGTAATCCCAATGGCATAGCTTTCTTTGTGGCTCTCTGACTCGCGCTGATTGTCTCAGGCTCCATAAACCCTTTTCTTGTAACTGCTGGATTCGGCGGTACACCTTCTTCGTTTGCTGCTCCTTGAAAACCAATTGATGATTCGCCGTTAGTAGGGTTTTGTGGCTCTGGTGGAGCAGATTTTGAAGGGGCTGTTCAAAGGCCTCTAGCTGGAAGTATGGAGTCAGGTAATCTTTCTTGGAATACTGAAGCCCATGAGGGACTGCAGTGGAACTGGAACGTTGCCGTGTAACTTGTATTGGCTGCACTTCAGTTGATTCCTCATGCGCTCGTTTTTTAGAGCTGTGTGATAAAAACTTCGCAACTTCCTGGGGAAATCTCGCAAGTTGTGACCTTGAACTCAAATCTGTTGACCTTTTTTCCGCACGTGGCCCTTCTGCGAAAACAACCTTTGCCAATCTCCCACGCTCCTTTTCCTTCCTTCGCTTTTCCCCTAGGACTTTGATGAGTTCAAAAGACGGCTGATGCGTCTCCGTGCGGACACCCAGACCGGTATCCACTGGTAATATGACCTCCTCCTGTTTGGAGTCAACCACGATTTCAGTTGTTAATCTGTCGGAAACGCTGATCTCCTCCTCAACGTCAGCTGGGGCCGTTACCAATTGGGTGGATTCTTTCGCCGGATTAATGCTACTGCCATCATCCAAGATTGAATCCTCCTGCTCCGTGGTGGCAATTGATGCCTGTGGTATTCCTCCAATATCCATCACATCCGCTGACATTTTGATTTCAACGCCTGAAGTATCACGTTGCGCAAAATCAGAGACATCGGGTGAAATCAAAGTCTTCGATTGGGCAGAGGGCAAGCCAGATTCATCTGTATCCTTTCTGGCGCCACTTATCAACGCACTTGTGGCAGCCTCCTTGTTACCTGTAACTAAATTACCAATCTCCAGGTTCTCGGGTACTGAAGGCGACCTTGCACGGGGCTTCGTGAGTACATCAGGTTCAAGGGCGATGTTTGGTGTCGGAAGATTGCTTTCTTGGGTCTTGGCTTTCGATGATAGTAGGGCTGCTGGGATATCATCATTTTGTTCATTCGAGAGGACTGGCGCATCCAATGGGTGAGGGAGGAGCCCATTTGTTGAGGTAGTGTCTATACTTTGGCTCAGCTCACCAACCTGGAACCCAACAGGATATTGGGGAGAAACAGCCTCCTCTTCACCAGGTTCGAATTCCGAAGTGGGGGTAACAGGGACGCTTGCCAAAGACTCTTGGTTCTTCTGGTCCTCAGATAGTCCTCCGCTAGTCTCTATGTGATCGATAGGTTCTCCTCCTCGCTTATCAGCCTGATTTTCATTCAGTAGAATATCCACGCCTCTGTGGTCTTCGAGTCTCTCTGTGGCATCATTCTCGGTACGTGCAATTTCATTATAAGGAACGTGATCCTTTCGTGCAAGCTCGTCCTCAAGCCGCAACTGTGCGCTAGGGTCACTCATCCTCAATAACAAATCCTTTTTGTCTAGCACTTCAGTTTGCCTAGTATCTGACCGTGCTTCATCAGGTAATAATCCACTTGTGTCTGGGCTGGTGGCAGAAGATATGATTGCCGCATTATTGTCGTTATCATCATCTTCGTCTTCAGACGTAATCGGTGACGATGGTGTATTCTGACGATCATGTAAGCGTGTGGGATAAGCAGGAGGGGTGAATCTGCAGTGTATGGGAGGGATCACTGCTAACTGAGGTTGCGCAGCAGTAGGTGACTTCTTTTGCTTCTGAATAATTGGGAATGGAACATCAGTGGTTTCCCTTACCGGTGCCGAAACTACATTAAGAGTTTCTTGACTCCATAGTCTTGCCAACGAATCTTGGGCATCCTTCCCAGCAGTAGCCGGACTTCCGTTTGCCGGATACAACCCTTTGTCGAGACCATCTTTTACAAGAGATGCCGGGGATGGAGGCGGCTGAGCAGACAGCTCAACAGTAATGCGGTCTGCCAGTTCATCCGTTCTTGTTCCCGAAATAGCTAGAGGACGAGAATCCTGACTAGCGGGTATGCCGAGCACGTCCACAACTGGCGCTGGTATCTGGGCCGGATGCGGTTTTGCAACCGGGAGAGAGACGTCATCTAATGGAGAGGTCTCTGTCGGCAGTACCCTGTCGTCATCTTGTCTTGATAGAGCGGGGCTCGAGGGTTTGGCCACTTTGCGGCGCTTGGGCGACACCGGGGACACCCTGACGGCAGTGACATGCTCTGCCGTATTATCATCCGATGCTGGGGTGGAAGCATCCTTCTCAACAACAGGGGTTTGAGGTATCAAACTACCTCCTTTTCCTTCTGATAATTTCGCCTCGACGCCCTTGATAGAGAGGTCTTGGGCATCTGGAGGAACCTCTGCGACCCCAGGCGATTTCTGAAGTACAACCGAAGCCCGGACAGAAGCTCGAGGGGATTGCTGGCGAGGTAATGTTTTCCGTGCTAAAGCAGGAGAAAAAGAGTGTTTAGGGGCTGTAGAAGGTGTGATGGTAGCGGTGAATAACTTCGGAAGGCTTGACTCGTCGTAGAGTCTTCCCCTATATAGAAGTTAGCAAAATCGAGTAATAAAGGGCACAGCTCGGCATATTTCAGGGTAGAGCCGACATAAATTCGCCTCTCAAAGGGTAGGGTAATAAGTGCGTGAGGGCAGGTAATTGGGAACCAACAGTAGGATATCATTCAACTCCAAGAACTGACGTTCGAGTTCATCAACGTCAAACAGACCTGAGCCAATAACATATTGGGGTGAACCTGATAGAGTCTTGTTCCACTCTATCTGCCGTGTGACTTGACACAAATCCTTGAGCTTGCGTTTTCTCGACTGCACGATATTTCTGTATAAAAAAATTGGGGGTTAGTTAGCCAAATATCACATGAAATCAATATTCTGAAACTTGAATATATTCAAATTAAGAGCAATAAAAGAAAAGCAACAAAATTCTGAGGTCAATTCAAACAGAAGAAACGAGAAAGAATCAAAAGAAATACATTAACAAAAAAAAAATCCATTAACAAAAAAAAATGTCAAAGAGCCTCAGATATGTTTAGTAGCTTTTCCATATGTTGGCTTGTGTAGCCACGCAGAAAGGGGGGGCGGCAGCAACGGGGCGCGACACCACAACACACCCCCAACAATCAAACGCCAAAACAAACGCGCAAATACCACATGATAAAATAAAAATTTCACATACTCTTGCTCCTCTTTTCTCGCTTTAATAGCAGCCTCTCGTGCCCTTTCCATTAAATATTGGTCGGGACTCGGTGTTGCAGCAAAGTTTGGCGAGTCGAGGCGAGACTGCATTTCATGAGTGTCTGGCAAAGAGGTGTGGGTTGTAGTTGCGGGCGTAGTAGCGTCGTCACCCCTTTCCCCTGGGGCTTCTCGACTTGCAACGTCAGAACTCGGCAAAAATACCATGAAAAGCGACCGTTTTTTCGAGGGCGATCGGGCAAAGTGATGGCTCTCAATCGATTACTCACAATTTTTTGAGCGGAAAAGGCCGCGTTGGCGATATCTCGCTGTGATATCTGCGTGGAGGAGATGGAGTGAGGTTGGAATATGAGGGTTAGGGGAATTAACACTATTGGCGTGTGTTGCCTTCAGACTGCGTGCAGCGGTAAGGTTTGTGGTAGAGTTCAGAGGAGGCAAGTGAGCGGCGATACAATAGTATTGTATCCGGCCGCCGTCCACATCTCCTAGCACAAATACTGAGCCAACCAGGCCACTACGAGCAAGTAAGTAGCTTACTTCAGTACTCTTAGCAGGAGGACTTTGTGTGGGTACCGGCTCAAGATACCAGGCGGTTTAGAAGGCCGAGTTCAGAGAAGAGGCGACTGATTAATGTTGTTCTATCGTGGCGTCAAGCCCATGACACGAACACGTTTGGCAAACATTTAGAATGGCGAGTGGCGCTTCGCTTGCTGGGGCTGGAGGTGTGGCTGTGCACTGTCTCAGTGTGCCAAGACTTGCAAGTCTCCCACGAAATTTCAGATGTGGATCGAAACAGTACCCAACAGTACCCCCCCCCCAGAAGCCGTTCAACATCTCGACAAAAAACATCGTGGGGACGAAGTATACCTTTCAGCACACAGCAGTACACTATATCTTGTTGCCTGTGCAGTAGTCACAGTCCCACTCCCTCTACAGGCGTATGCTTCGGCCTCCAATGATGACATCCAAGAGAAAGAGATCCAACGGTCCAGTCCAGGATGCTGCAACATCTACAACATCTACATCTACAGGAACGGTGAACACCATTCTCTCGACGTCTGCTACCGGTACCCACAGCTCTACTAGCAGACCTCTCCTCCCACCTGTCGTACTGGGTGTAAACGAATCCAAGGCAGTGAATCTCCAAATCA
>Ga0307511_10004230_pt1 | contig 14648 bp, 9 predicted proteins | sample 13_EM_MG_FD_200266 | JGI IMG/M metagenome (GOLD analysis project Ga0307511, IMG submission 200266) | Populus trichocarpa ectomycorrhiza microbial communities from riparian zone in the Pacific Northwest, United States - 13_EM | ecosystem: Host-associated > Plants > Roots > Unclassified | place... | reverse complement strand
AAAAAACTCTTTTCAGAACTTTCAAAAAACAAAAATCAAAAGAAATCCAAGGTGAAATGGTTAAATATTTTTTTATTATTTAATTGTTATTTGTTTTATTTAAAATTAATTATAAAATTAAATTTGTTTTTTAATTTCATCCCCCTTCAATTTTATTTATTTATCAAATAAGATACTCATTCTTTCAATTGTTATTTATTTTATTTGAACTAATTTATAAATTAATTTTTTTAATTTTATTATTATTTATTTTTTTATTTGTTAGATTTGATTCTTATTATTTTAATAAAATTAAAAAAATATTAATAAATTATTTTTTAATTTATTTTATATGACATAGTGAAACATCAAAAATTATCTTTCAACTCTTTTTATATGAGACAAAAGTAATTTGCTATGTATAAATTTATTTTTTATAAAAACTATTTTCCTTGAAAATCACTTTAAAAAAAATAAAAATTATTTTCCAATCATTTCTGCCGAGTCATAGAAACTCAACATTTAACTTCTACATTTCCTAGGATAACCCTCAAGTGGTTGTGTTGGGATTAACGCAAAGTACCAGATTATTACCCACCTACTTTCCTTTTCATTAAAACAAAAAACAAAGAAAAAACGGAACCCACCACCGAACCAACCGTTAATTAAACAGAACAGCCGTGTCTGCCTCCCTGCTTTTTTTAGTAAGAGAAACAAAGTAATTAAGTGTGAATTAAGAGAGAGTGCAAAAAATTTCAGTTTCTTTGTCAGTTTTTAGAGAGAGAGAGAGACAGAGAGACGGTGGGGTTTGGGTTTTTTGAGGTTTCTTCTGATCAAGAAACAATAATAATGGGTAGTGATAATAATAATGTGATAAACAGAAAAGATTACATGTTACTGAAAGATTTCAGAAAGGAAATTGAAGTTGAAAATGAAAAGGATTTTTCTATTTCTTTTTGGGTTTATCTTATCAACTCCTCCACCGCAGCATTTCCTGCTACAATCATCAAACAGGTTTGGAAAACACTGCCTTTTTTCTCGCAACATTGTTTGTTCCTGCATTTAGGTATTCAACTGAATCTTCAAGTTTATTGCAACTTCTAGCATCTATTCCTATCACTTTTAAGTGTAACCCAGGTTTAAATTTTTGTTCTTTTGATGGGTTTAGTGTATTTTAGTGGTGGGGCAAAGCTTGTATCTTTTTCAATGTTTGGATGTAATCATAGGCAAAATCTGTGTACATATTCGGTATGTTGTCAATTGGAGTGGCATCTAAATCCTGAATTTTGTGTCTTTTTGATGGACTTGTGATGTTGGTATTGGTCAAGTACATTACAAGGTTTTTGCTGGCTCGTTATTTTGTATGGTTTAAATGTAGGAAAGCTTAGTTTTTTCTTTATGGTCATGAGCCGGAGTAGTGTCATTCCTCGTTAAATTTGACAAATTATCTGCTTGAGAGATTTTATGATTTCCAGAAATCAGGCATATAGCTAATCACTAAGATGAAGGGAAATTTTTTTGGCTTTGCCACGGCTGATATCCTTTTTGTTTGAAGATTTTTCTGGGTTCAGCTCTCATCTACGTATAGTGAACTTTTTCCAAATTCACCAGCTCATTCCACCTCTTTCTTATAGCCCTGTAGTCCTCTGTCAAGGAAGTCTAATTAGTAGATATTAATGAGTAAGCGAGCTTTATCAGCTCTAGTAGAGTCAGTCAGCAAAACCAAGGAGCTGAATAATGTTTTTGATTTTTCGGATATTGACAATCATCTTTAATGCTATAGCATAAGGGTGGCAAATCTGCATAATCCATAAATATTTGTTAATCAGTGATTTATGTTTTAAAATGTGGTGTACAAGTGTGTTTTGCTTGTTTGACAATTTTTTTCTTCCTTCTAAAATGAAATGCTGAACTAAATAATTCTGTTTGCAGGTTTACTCGGATATTAGCAGCGATGCTCCTTTTCTTGTTCTAAATGAGAAGAAGATAATTACACTTTTTCCATTCCTCCATGCTCACAAAGAAACTACAAATTTCAGTAATTCTACATCTATGGAGATTGAGTTTCCTCTGGAAAATTGGATTCATGTTGGATGTGAGGTATGTTTTAGAAGTCAAGTCACACAATTAGTCATTTATGAAATTTATAGTATGGGGGTTACTTTTCCATCATTGAGTTTTCATTTTATTACTTGTAATTTGCCTTTATTTGTATAATATTTTTGTTCTCTCCCTTCCTCCTTCTCTCACTTTCTCTCGCCAGCTCTCTCTAAAGTCAAGAAATGCTAAATGTTATCTTGCTTATTATAGGTTGTTACCGATATGTTGCGGTTTCACATTAATGGGAAGATTGTAAGAGAGCAGCCTCAGTCATTCTCCCTTGACAAAAGCTCGAACTCCAATGGACTGAGGAAGATAACATTAGCTGGTGCTGGTGGAGATGATGCCTTGCAGGGTTATGTTCACCATGTAGAAGTCTTGCCTTTAAGCATGTCCATTAAGGAACACTATGTTAAGGTTCATAAAAGATATTTTTTTGAATTCTGTTATTCTTTTTTATATCTGCCTATAAATTAACTGAATACTTGACAAATATGCTTATGCTATGATAGGACCCACCTGTACGATTATCGATTGATCTCTCTTCAACCTCTGAAATTGATGAAGACAGTGATAGAATTTGGAATATTGTTGGAGGCAAGGTTAGTAAGTATAGGGAATTTTGATATTATGTTTTCCTAAGGAGTCATGTTACATCTTGAAACCAGCTGGCAAGCCACTGCGGCATGGGCGACTTGATTGTCACTCTTTGTAGGCCTTATTTTAAGGTTGCTGTTTCTTTTCTTTTCTTTTATTTCTGCAAGCAGTTTCTAATAGCTGTATGCGAGAGCTAGGCAAGTAATTCATCTAACCATTTTCACTCTATTCGCAAATTGAAGAATAATAGTTGTCATCTTGAGTTAGTAAGATGCTGCACATATCAACATTCCTTTTGTGTGAGAAAATGATTCATAGGCAGCTTATGCATAAAGGCTAGGTTTCGATGCATGTATTTGCAATTCACTCTTTCATAGGCGAAGAGGACATCTCTTTGCCCTTTGTTTGCTAAGTTGGAAGGGGAGTGAACAAGTGAAAATTTTTAAAATTAATTTTGTTCTCTTGTTTGGTCTTAAAGAAAAGAAAACAACGAGAAATAGTTGGGATTATTTACAGTAAGATTTTATCTCATGCAGCGTAGCAAGATTTCCAACCTAGATAGGTGAAACTTTGAAGGGAAAATGTTTTAAAACAGAGTACATCTATAAACAATGAATTTGTAAAACTTTCCTTCCCTTGCCTCTCATCCTACTTACATATGCTTGGTTTTAATTTAAGGTCAGTGCGTGTGATGATTTTCGCCTGTTAGAGGAAGAAAAGGATGGTGTAAAATTCCAAAGACTGGTTAGTGAAATATGCCCATGTGTACGATTGGGGAAAAATTGCTGAGATTAGGACTGTAAAGCAAGAAATTGTGATTTTTTTTGTCCAACTTACATATATTCCTAGATGGTAAACACCTGGAGATTAAAAGTAGTTTTGTGGGAAATAATTTAGGTTATACTAATGTTCATCATTTATTACATATGAATCTTATCATATCATGTTCTATTGTAATTGAAAAACGAAATCATATTAAGGAAATGGAAGAAAGGAGGAAAAAGTATCCACAAATTTAAAACTAGCTGCTAATACTAGGAGGTTTGTCTTGAAATTTGTTTGGTCAAACAACTTGTGATCTGGCCCAACAAATTAGGTGAAAACCTTCAAATTAGGATTTATTACTTTTGGTTGTATACAAATGTGTTTCAGGTCGTATTGTGGTTAATTTAGAACCTCCATTGTATTTTCCATTCCCCTCCTAATTTTATGGTTGAATCAATGCTCTGTGGTGAACCATGTAAATTTTGTGGGCATTTTCTGCTTCTCATTTCTCATTTCTATTGCTTTTGTTTTGCTGTGAGGCGTTCTACTAATGTTAGCCTTTTATTGCAAGTAGAAACACTTCCAGTCTCACAATATATCAGGTTAGAAAGCGCTCAGAAAGCTTCAGTTGTAGAGCACCAGAGGAAGCCAAGAAAGCCACTCTATACCAAATTAACTGATTAGATAAGAATTGATTTCTATTTATCTCGACATTTTCTCTCCAAACATAGTTTACCAAATAATTGAAAGCACCACACAACACCAAGAATCTTCCTATCTCTATCTCTCTCAAACTCATAAATTGGGTCGAATGAAATCCTCTAGAGGTTGTGGAGTGTGGACAAACAGACAATTAATTTTCCTACAGGTTATGTTAACATTGTGGAAGTTATGAATCAAATAGCAGCATTCTAAGATTTTCTTCTCATATTTCTGTTTGCAGGCTTCATGTCGAAGGATTTTTTCCTTGGATGTGGTTTTATTAAATGCAATATGCCAGGCTGTAAACAAGGAATTGGAGGTCTGTATCTCTAGGTTTCCAGTAGTGCATTTTACCATATTTTACTTGTATTTTTGGCCTTTCTTCTTGTACTAACATTTGCACATTACTTGCTTTAATAGATTGTTGCTTCACTGGTTTATGCGGACAGTGGGCTTCCCGTGGAGAAAACATCTGATGATGAAGATCCCCTTTTGGCAAGCTGTGATGGGATAGAATTTGCTTCTTATGATAGACCAGGCAAACTATTGCATGGGCATGCATCCTTGAAGCTCAAAATATCCCAGGTAGTAACGTCAGACTTGAAAAATGTTTCTGGTCACTTATCCAGTGTACAAGTGCTCTTCTTCTATGCATGGACAAGATGAACATTCTTATGTTCATTTCCACTATTATTTTCTTCCTCTCAGTTTTCCTAGAAAATGTCTTTAGCATTCTATACGCATTATTTTCCTACAAGACTGAAAGTTTAAAGAACACTATCATACTGCTGTGGTTATCTGAAATAACTCTGCTTACCATATATACCTCTAATGGAGATTGCAGCAATGGGACCAACCTTATCTGCAGCTAACTTGCAGCTTGCAGTCTGATGCAGTTGGCAGCTGTTTCTTGACCTTGATCATTCCGTGAATTTGCATTATAAATAAGCATACAATTATTATGATTTTCCATCTGGTCATGTTATATCCTAGACATCAATCTGTAGATAATTCAAATGCTGCTGCATATTTGCAAAAAGTTTGTGTTGCATATTCACAATTTGATGAACACTGTATTAAAGTAGAGTCGTTTACATGTAGCTGAGATAATCATCATTATTGTTCCTGAATAATAACGTAGATGTTTCCCATGTTGGGTGTACTCAACTTGAATGAGTCTGTGAGTTACCTATTTTTTTTTAATTAAAAAGCAAAAATATATCTTATTTAGGCTGATCTTACCTTCTTGGCACATCTTGTTCTTTTTTTCCATTGTTACAAGTATATTTTAAATGCATACAATGCTGGTCTTGGGTCTCCTTGTGGTTCATGCCCCTGCTCTGGTAGGCAAGACTATTAAAAGTCTTAACACCAAAGCGGTATGCCTTTTGGTTTGGTACCTGCCCATGTGCCACAAAGCAGTATTCTGCTTATGGTGCAAGGAAATTGTTCTGGAATGGGATTCTGGATTCGCTAATTCACAGGAGATTATATTTGTTTACTTTGCAATTTGGCTTCTTGCTATCAATATTTATGGAATTTGCTAGTGATTCTGCTTTCATTCCCATTTCAGCTTTCATCCAAGTGTGATAATAGGCTTTTCCGCATTAAATTAGAAATTCCAAAATTCAGTGGGTATCATTTCCTAGAGGCATTTTCCCATCCAATCCGTTGCATCTCTCGAAGTCGTAATCCTCGGACATCTCTGACATGGAAAAGGCCAACTTCTGCTGCTGACCCTTTAAATAAACATCAATCATTTGGACTATGTAATGGATCCTTGGAATTGCAGCAAAACTCTATCCACAAAATAAAACCTAGTCCATCATCAAAACGGATCAAACTGGGGCAAGAAAGGACATCTGCAACGGGGCAGCCAGATGTGGCATGCTACTCTGATACTTGGACAACTAATCAGGTATAAAATGAGTTTTCTTTTAATTTTCATTACAATCATCATTCTTTCTTGTATTTCTCATTGCAATCATCATTCTCACCTTCCTTGTGATTGTAGTAGTATTAGTATGAATAGTTGAATGACTACTGTAAGCATAACTATCCATCCATAGGATATTTGTGGAGATCACCCTGTATCATTTATTTGATTGTTCAAATATCTGGCTCCCATATCATTAAAACTTTTCTACTATGTTTTTTGCTTAAGGTATCTTTCGCTTTTTACTCTTGTTTTTTCTATCTTTTTTTTTTTTTTGTTCCACATGATTTACCGAAGATTGTTTGGTGCCTGTTTTTTATTCTTGGGGCCCACTGTTGACATGACCAAAGTTGGTGCTTGAAATTATGTCTTTAGGTAAGAGAAGGACAAGTGATTTTCAGAAAACATGTAATAACTGTGGATGAAATAAGCATATAATCTATGATATTTACTTTTATTCTCCAACTCTCAACTCAATACCATGAAGTTGGGTACTTTGTTTGCTGTATGTTGTTCTGGATACAGAAATCCCATACCAAATGTGCAGCATGGGTGGTGGATGATATTTTTTCTACTTGGAAAACATTTTCCTTGCAGGCCCTTTCCTTGAGATATTGTATAGTTTATCAATTTTTTTTTTTAACTGTGATGTTGGAGAGACTCATTTATTAAGAAATGTTTGGTTGGAGGTTGAAGTTTATTCTCCCTAATTTCATTATTGTATTATGTTGGCATGATTCTAACTGCATCACCATTTTTTAATCTAGGTTGCAAATGCAGTAGGGACACAATTAGCCAGGGGAGCAGAGAATATTGAAGAAGCAGACAATTCACCATCTGTATCAGACAGTATTGAAGAAAGGTTATCGGATTTCAATATTATGTCAAGTGGCGGCTATTCAATTTCTGATGTGATCATTTTTAAATACTGCCTGGGAGGCTTGACTGACAGGGCTCTTCTGCTGAAGGAGGTTGCAACCTCTGCCTCTGAAGAAGAGCTTTTTAGACTTGCAAATGAGGTTTCATTGTACTCAGGATGTTCACACCACAGGTATGTAAGGGTTTGGTTCATTCTGGACGCAGTTTTGTTTGAGTATTCTATGCCTGATTAGTTATTAGTAGGTTAAAGTAATCATAATCTTGGTGCCTGTACTATATCAAAATCTCTATGAGTTCTATGCTATATTTTTTATAAGTTGAGTTCTTGTACTCTTGAAAAATGATCAATCAAGTACATTTTCAAAAAATTACTTTGCTCATGAGTATTTAAACCATTGCCATATCAAGGGTATTTTCAAAATAAATGTCCTAATTAATCAATGTTTAAATTTATAGGAACTCAAATTGAAAAAGCTGCGGTCTAGGAATGGATATCTGACAAAGTACAGGAACTGATTTTGTGATTATCTCTTAATAGGTTTGTTGAAACGTGTCTAGCATGATGATCCTTTGCTAATGTTTTTTTATGACAGCGTGGTTGATTTTAGTTACAAACAATTCACTTCACATTTTCATGTCAAACTCACTGGATTTCTTTTGCCTGCTCATGTGTGGGCCAAGTTTTTTTTCTCTTCTTCTATCATTTGCAAGTTACAACAAAAAACCATGGTAGCCCTTTGCACTGGATTGAAGTAAGGCTGAGCATTGCATTGTTGCCTACAACTCTATGAAGTTGACCGATCTTACCTGTGTGAAATTAACTTGAGGAAGTGATCCAGTTTCATGTCCTCTTCTTCATTAACTTTTATAAAAGTTAGAATAGGAGATAGACATTTTGAAAGCTCTATGGCTCATAATTTGACTAACCTAGTGGTCATTGCTAACTGTTGCCGCTCCACACAAGTAGAATTTCTCAATCATTTGAGATGCCTATTGTCTAGTTTTAATACTCACAATACCATCTTTCTTGTTCAGGCGACAGATAGTGATATCAAAGAGGTTGATAGAGGAAGGAACCAAATTTTGGAATTCAATCTCACAAAACAACCGCCATATTCAATGGGAGAATGTGATTTTTGAGATTGAAGAGCGATTTATGAGGATTACTTGCTCCAATACCAGATCACTTACCGAACAGGTTGCCTTTTCTTTTCCTTCTTCATGTCCTCATTATGAGAACACACAATGCTCTGCTTACGAATTGAGGTTCATATACTGGTGGCTTGGAAATAATATTACTAGTTTTGGATCATTGTTAGGGGTGCAATGATATGGCCTCATGCATGAGGCATGTGTATTTTCTGGCTCATTATAATTTGAATCTAAGACATCCAATTTGAAAGATTTACTCTAACATGCACTCTTAAACTTAATGAGCCCCTTTTCATACGAACTTGTAGTCAAGGTGTAGTTAAGGGTATTCAGGCAAGCTCCTGCCCTACAGTACTTGGGGAGAATAATGGGAGCATTTATCTTACTGTTGATTCACTAATTGTTGAATCAATGAACTCCAGAAGAAGCTTTTTTTATGCCGAACATGTTATAATGGTGCTCAAGCGTGACTTGTGCACAACTTGGAGACATAGTAACTATTCGGAGTTAATAATTGTTTCAGGATTTTGAGCTCCTGAGGAGAATTTCTGGATGTGGGGAATATATGGCTCAAGAAAATTTTGAGAAGATATGGCGTTGGTTGTACCCTGTTGCTTTTACATTAACGAGCGATTCAATAAACACAATATGGAATTCTACATCACCAAAGTGGATAGAAGGATTTATTACAAAGGAAGAAGCAGAACTGTCACTTCAGGGTCCTCGGGGTCTTCAAGAGCCTGGAACATTTGTACTGCGCTTTCCTACTTCAAGGAGCTGGCCCCATCCTGATGCAGGTTGCTTAATTGTGACCTACGTTGGCAGTGATTACACTGTTCACCACAGGCTTCTTTCCCTTGATTATATCTACAGGTGTGTTCTTCCATTCTTACGTCTTTCTTCCTTTATCCCCCCTATCTTAGGCGATAAATTATTGAATATATTCATCCCTTTGGTTATTAAATTATCCAGATATTTATGTGTGCATTGCATCTATATGTCTAGCTTTTGTGTTTTTGTTTTTTTTTTTGATGGGGGAGAGAGGATAGAAGAAGAGAAAGAAGCCCTGTTTGTTATTGACTTGAGAATGCGGTTGCCTTTGTTGTGTCCTTGCAGTTGTGAGGAAAGCGAGATGAATGGGAAATCACTAGAAGACATGCTGTTCGCCGAGCCTGAGCTCTCTCGATTAGGAAGGCAAGATATTTTGTTCTTGATTTATTTTTTATTTGTTTTATGATGGAGATACCAAGTAATGCTTGTTCTCTCGGTGGAGGGGGCATCATATTGCCTCTCATGGATTAATAATTCATTAATTGAAAATGCAGGATAGTAAGACAACGTCAATTAACTTGATTGAGGCTTAGAGGAATATCCTTCCGATTTTGCTTTTTGGTGATATGGAATCATCATCTCTGTATATTCTTAATCCTCTTCCGGGCTGCTGCTGCTGCTGCATCTTTTTCCTCTTATTTAATATTTCTGCTCCTCTCTTAGATTCTTAGATGCATGTCTGATGTGCATGAAGCAGAGGGGGAAATGCTGTAATGTCAGCCCTAGGCGTTTTAACAAGATATTCTCCAGTCAACTTTTGGTTTTTGTCAAACGAGGCCTTGTCAATTCAATTCGTTCCATTTCAAGTATGAACCAACACGAAACTTGTCTAGTTCTTAAGAAGACATTAGAATGATTAATCCTTTAATTTCATTTTAAAAAAATACGGTAAGAAATCAAGATGAGAAAGGATTTTGGATCCATTTATAACTTCTCATCTAACCAAAAAAAAAAAGAGACGAAGAATGAATTCATTAAACAAAAAGTAAAAGAAGAAACTGGAAGTGGAGAAGAGCAGAGCAACTCAACCACTTCAAAGCTCAATAATTGCTTCGATGATAAACTCAGCTCAACGCACAGCTTTCGAACTGATCCACAACAAGATTGCCAATGCTGACTTTGAAAATTCCCAACTCCCTCCCTCTCTCCCGCCTTGAATGGTAAAGGCTTCAAGACAGGTGGGAAAGATTACATGGTGAGAAAGCAAGTACTGAGTCATTCTTCCCTTTTGTTCACATTTTTTTGTCAGCTTTCTGGTTGCCAAAACATCCGCAATCAATGACCTTAATATTGCCTTCACGATTTCTTCAATTTATTTTTGAAACGATTTAAAAATATTAAAAAAATTTAAAAACACTGTTTCTACGGGAAAAAAACAAAAATGCATTTAGTTTTTATTAGAACTATTTACACGTTAATGTCGAGGGATTGTGATTTATGAGAAGTGATAGCTCCTCTGGTTCAAGATTTTCTTCTACGTACGAAGAAGTTATTATTATGTGAATTTTTAGTAATTATCTAATTACAGGATTCAAAATTAAAATTATAAAAAAAACAAATTTTTTAATTTTAAATTCTTATTACTAAATCACCTATTAAATAATTTATCTATTTACAATTTGATTTTTATTTTGTTTTTTTCCAGCAATTTAATTGATTTTTTTTCACAAAACATCCTTCATTTCTAATTTAATTTTTCAACCTCGTCAATTATAGAAAAAAAAACATTTAAAAGTGATAACCTAAATTGAAAATAAGATTTAGTTAAAGAACTAACTTATAATTTTCAAAACTAAAAAAGATTAACTTGTAAAATTATAAGAAAAATATACAAGGAATAAACTATAATTTTTCAAGTATTTAAGTGAGTTTTAAGGGTGTAATCATCATTGTTGTTTTATTAAGAGGTTTTCTTAATGAATTAATTTTTTATTCAGACAAGACAATTAAAAAGCATAAAATAGGGTTTTGGCTAATATTTCGGCGATCTCCCCCTTGAGCTTTCCTCTGCATGTGAAACAACACTAACAAGACGGGGAACTAACTTCTTCAGCCTTTACCGACATCACATCTTTCTCTCTCTACACGAACAGGATCAAAGTTAAGCACGTGTCATAAATTACATAGATACGCATGATGTGGCAAGCCACAAAGTAGAGTCACGAGTCAAAGAATGAGTTGTGAGTGAATGGAAATGACAAAATGTCAATAAAAGTATACACGAAAAATAGAAAGAAATTAAGAAGAAGCTGTCAAGGCAAAGTTAGAGCCTTGTAATAATGCTTCTCATGTGTTTCAACAATCCCAATCACACTACAATCTTCATTCCCTCCCTCCCTGTCCCTTTCACCATCGTTTCTTTCTTATCTTCCTTCTGAATCCTAATGGAAATCCCATGACGAACAGAATCATCTCTGCTTCTAAGGTCAGTTAGTGCATAGCCCCTACCTTACCTTCTCTTTACTCCCAAGTTACTGTTGGTGTTTATATCTGATTCTTCATTTTACTTTGTTTTGTTTGCTCTTTAGACTTTCTTTGTTTAGATTGTAAGTGGTTTTGTAGTTTTTGGTGGGTTGAAGCTATTTGTGAAGCAAAAGAGAGTTCTGTAATAAAGATTTGCGTTGAGCTTAAATAACAGCGTCCAGAGCTTGTTCTTGCTTCCTATATAGTTTACTTACTTTCATTCTCTAGATATGGATTCTTGTTGTAGTTACTCCACTGATGATGAATCTCTTACTGTTATACCTGTTAGCTGGCTGCCTTTTGAGTGAACTGATTCTGGTTTCTCATTTATGGTGGAAGATTTACATCTCAAAGCTCGGTTGACATTTATCCTAGCTGCCTTGGCAGGCTCAAATGGCCAAGGCTCAGTATATCGCGTTCTACATCACAGTATGCTGCATTGCTTTTATAGTATCAAAGATAGTTATTTCAGTCCTTCTCTACAAGCGATGGAAAAGAAAGCACTTGATTTGTGAAGAAGATGGCTTTTCAGGTGCACTGACCACTACATAAATTTAATTGCTTGGAAATTAAGACAATTAAACAAAGATTAAAATGTTATGATGACAATTCCAGGTGGGAAGATGGTGATGTTCAAGTCTGCAATGATGCAATCTCTAAAATCCGATGAGCTCTTCAAGAAGACACTGAAATTGAGCTACAAGGACATAATTGGATCCGGAGGGTATGGGACGGTGTACAAGTTGATGCTAAACGAGTCTACTGCATTGGCTGTGAAAAGACTAAACAGGGGTACTGCGGAAAGAGATCGAGGATTCGAGAGAGAGCTGGAGGCCATGGGAGATATAAAGCATAGGAATATTCTCGCTCTTCATGGATATTGCACTACCCCTCAATATAATCTTCTCATATATGAGCTAATGCCTAATGGAAGTTTGGACACGTTCCTGCATGGTATGCACATAATATAGCTTCAAGTAACACCGCTAATCATTTTCTTCCTAAATGTTTGTCAGCACTGAAAATATGATATTCTCTAATTGAATGCCTTGTTCAATGTTCATAGCCAGTTCTGTAATTTCCTTATAGGCTAGAGTTTTATCTGAAGTATGCTCGATTTCAAAGGTATTCAATATTGAAGTGGATGATGATGCAGGAAGATCAGTAGAGACTAAGCTTTTGGATTGGCCTTCCAGATATAAGATAGCACTGGGTGCAGCAAGAGGAATATCATACCTGCATCATGATTGCATCCCCCACATAATTCACCGAGATATCAAGTCAAGTAATATATTGCTGGATCAAAACATGGAAGCTCAAGTTTCTGATTTCGGATTGGCCACATTGATGGAACCTGACAAGACTCATGTTTCCACGTTAGTAGCAGGAACTTTTGGATACCTAGCTCCTGGTATACCAAAGCACCAGATAACTGTAAATTCAGTCTCTTCCCTTATTTTGATTTAACAATTAACATATTCAAATATGTGCTTCTGCAGAGTACTTTGATACAGGGAAGGCGACCGTGAAAGGGGATGTATACAGCTTCGGAGTTGTCCTGCTCGAACTTCTAACTGGAAGGAAACCAACAGATGAAGAGTTTTTCAAGGAAGGAACCAAGCTTGTAACATGGGTGAGTCTAATGAATTTAATCTAGACTCTCTTGTGGGTGAGGAGAGGAGATTATATGAATTCCCAAAGTGCTTCTGCAGGGAATGCCTTTTTGGTTTCCATGATAATTAATCATTCAAAAATTGCCATCTCAAACAAATTTAAATATTAACTAACACGTGCAAGAGAATGGTCCATGGAAGCCATATTGAATACAGAAAACTCATCTCAACTGCATCAAATCCTGTACTGTAAAATAAATCAAGTTTCATGGTACAACCAGACATGCCTGTCAAGTTTTATGTACATTTAGATCAGGCTATTTAACTGGGAAAAGGGTGCCTCGACTACTGGTTTCCTCTTGTCTTGGTCTGAAAATACCTGATATTACATATATTGATATACTACCTGGTTGTGTATGTTGAAACTTGGAACAGGTGAAGGCAGTTGTCGAACATAAAAGAGAAGAGTATGTCCTTGACAGTAGCTTAAAGTGCAGTCCTGCTGATGAGATTAACAAAGTATTCAGAATTGCATTCAGGTGCCTTGAACCAGAGCCCTCCAAGAGACCTACCATGGCTGATGTTGTCAAGATGCTTGAGCAAGCTAAATCAGAGAGGGTTGTGGAAGAGTATTAATATTTATTCATTGACTAATCCTTTATCTGGCAAATTTGATGTGTACTTTATGGCCAATTAATAGATGTTCATTAACAGACAACTTTACTTGCTTTAAGTTGTTTCCGAGCATTACGAGTACCAAGCCTAATATGAGCCAAAAACCTAGAGGAAAATCTCCATGGGAATAATTAGATGCTAAAAGGATAATAATGTTTGTTAGAAAAATACCAACCCCTGCATTGGATTCGTAGGACTACATTTTACTATGGTTCAAGTAAGAACTACAAGGAAGGAGGCCCTATAAAGATAATTCAAATCTGCTAAGCTTTTTTTCTTTCGGAGTCTTTGATGTTACAAACAATGCAGAGACATCAGGTTCCCAACAGTCTTAAGTTACAATTACAAAAGAGATTAGCAGGATTTACCAAAGCCTCGAGTAATCAAGAAGTTAACATACAACAATGAGAAAATACAAAATTGAAGAAACTAAAATGCAAAAAATTGAAGTGACATAAACTTCAGGAAATCAAGTCACCTTATTCACTTGAGGATTGTTTCTAGGCCATTAGCTACTGAGGTTTTCAAGGAAGGAGAAACTGGAGCATCTCCAAGAAAATACGTCAAAAAGTGCAGAAGAAACATTTTCCGACGCAATTGTAGCATCTAGACTAGATGGAGTTCCATCAGATGAGACGCAAACCTGCCAATCACAATACAGTCTGAATTAATACGGAGAGATGAAAAAACTGAAACAGAAGAAAAATGAAAGTAAAATCCTGTCACCGAGAAACAAAGAAGAATTACAAAAGTGCTCATGTATGCATGTACAAATTCACACTTACTAGCATTTTGGAGGGGTCCAGCCAAGTCAAAAATATTGAAGTTCCTTTTTTATGAGGTCGACCTTGGAAGATGCTTCGAAATGTGGACATAACTGTTAAGAATTATGTTGCTGTGTTTTGTGCAGGTGAAGGGATGCACAATCAAGAACAACAATGCTGAGTATTGAAGAA
>Ga0307511_10004229_pt1 | contig 14650 bp, 13 predicted proteins | sample 13_EM_MG_FD_200266 | JGI IMG/M metagenome (GOLD analysis project Ga0307511, IMG submission 200266) | Populus trichocarpa ectomycorrhiza microbial communities from riparian zone in the Pacific Northwest, United States - 13_EM | ecosystem: Host-associated > Plants > Roots > Unclassified | place... | reverse complement strand
TTGAAATCCTCGGCCTATGGAAGGCAGGGGCCTGGATTCCAATGCTACAGGCTCCAGTTACTTCCTTCTAATATAAGCCCTCTTCCAATCAACCCTCTCCTTGGGGCTTTATATATTTCTATGTTATATGGCTGGCGGGTTCAACGCGCTCCATCTTCCAATTGTAAACTCCAGTAGCTACCAGATAGGCTCTATTCACTTACATAGGTATAATAGGTACACTTACGGTAATATATTGGCTACTTGGTTGCACTTGAGGGTAAGTTTGATATATTGTGCTCTCATATATTAACTGAGATTAAGTATTCGCAGGCACTATACATATATTAAAGGAGTGCAGACCACATCAGACGGTGACCATTCATTAAAACTAGCAGCTATATGAGTATCTAAAAGCAAGTAAGAGAACGGAAAAGGGTAGCAGTAGCGGGAACAATTATTTGAGAGATTCGAGTTAAGATAATCAAGTGATACATATTGTACTAAGAGAGGGGTGTCCTATAAGAGTCTCAATTAAGTGAGGCATATTTTAAAGATTTTATCGTAGGGAAGGGTCATTAGGAGGGCAAAGATTTCGGCAGCTTATTCCGTCCATAGTTAATATCAAAACAAAGCCTAAAGGTTAACTGAACTAGTTCTAGTTCACAGTTAGGAATGCATACCCTAGTTACATGAGATCCACATTGATTCAGAATAAAAAAGACACACTATATTGTAAGTTGCTCCCTATTGGCCAAGAAAGCTAGCAAACGCAATACATAAAATTGGTTGCTAGCCTCTACTGTTTCTAAGCTTAATAAGAACATAGTGTAAGCTAGTAAGATTGCTTGATACAGGGTAGGAAATGATCTCACACAAGTGTAGGACTACGCAACCCGTAGTAGTTACCATATTGGGAAAGAGACTCCCGAAAGAGACTCACGATGTTGGGAATCTCTTTAGTCTAAGGAGTATTTACTTCTTAACAGTAAGTAGTCTACATTCTACACTAGAAGTATATTCTATAGGATAATATGTACCAGTTAGGTAAGTATCACTTATGGAACTACAAGCAGTTAGTCAGAATTCACATCAAGTACTAAACAAGGCTAGATATATATTATAGGTTTATTTTATCGGATAGTTAGATAGTGAGTAATGTAATATTATGATTTTGATTTAGTTAAGATCAAGTAGCGTACTATTGATTTAGCAATACGGAGCCGCAGGAATTATGAATCTTGATTTGGCTTAATCGGGCATCGATTGTGTTAGCATATTACTTATAAATTAAACATTACGGAGGCTCACAATTATATTAGCGTACATATCTATAACATGTAGCTAGTCATCCGCTTATAGGAATTCTATGTCTCTCTTCTATCATATAAACACTGTTGTTCTTCATTGGAACTAAATAAATACCTAGCTTCAGGTGGGTCAACATGTATGATAGTTCAATATATAACTACTGTCTGCATGAGAGGAGCTCTGAATAACATCAATATTTTAAGACATGACAATTACGGAAGTTATACTAAGGCCTATAGGGAAACCGAAGGCTGAGGTGTTTCAAATAAGTAAAGGTCTAAGACTTACAGGGGAAACATGGACCATAAAATTTAGGCAGGGGAAGTAGTACCTATGGCAATGCAGAATATAGCACATACTACGGAAAAAGAAAAGCCACTAAATTCCGTTAGTTCCGCATAAATTATACTGAACTAAGTTACATCGGCCAAATGCATTTTAGCATATACAGCCAAAGTTAAATTTTACGTTTAGTAAATAATAACACCTGTCACAATAAGTGCTAGTATCTAGGGCACAACGGGGACGATCTACTTAAAGATAGGTATGAGATGAGATTGCCTGAGACTAAATCTCCAAACTGACAAGGCGATAGCTATTGAGACACCTAGGTAACAGTGTGAGAATTATCTTGAAACACCAACATTATAGCATTGAGATTGTCTCGAGACAACTAGATAACAGTCACAAGATTATCTGTAGACAAATAGTTAATAGACTCGCAATTGTGTAGAGACTTTGTGATATCAGTTCTTGGCCTATATAGTATCCTTGTTATAGTAACTTAAGTTAGCTGACAAGAGAAAAAGTCTCGAGACCAGGCCCTGGTCTCACCTAGAGATGTCTCCTGCCCAAGCATAGATAGACCTAGTAGGTAAATTAACATAAAGTTTGGCATCTACCGTACAATAATTCCTCCACCACAATCAATATCGCAACTTAAGGTCAGTGAAATGAGTCTCAGAAACTTTGTTTTCTGACTTCATATGTAGAGTAGTTACCAGTAATTATTGCGTGAAAAGGACGAGATTAAGTTTAGGAACCTAAAAGGAGAAATCTATGTGAGGTAATAGTGAGGGTTAAGTTTTGCAAGTGGAAATCAGTAGTTCCCATACTAAGGAGCGTGTGAGTCTAAACAGGGAATCTACTACATAAGGCAGCTAGTGTTAAGTTTAGACAATGTAACCAGCAATTCAAAGACTAAAGTAAGATTTAGCCTGCAAGGCGGAAAGAGGGAATCTACTCAATAAGGCAGTTAGGGTTAACTCTTGTAGTCGGTAATCAGTAATTCCCACACTAAAGTAAAATTTAGCGTGTAAGGCCGAAAGAGGGAATCTACCCAATGAGGCAGTTAGGGTTAAGTCTTGTCGTCGGTAATCAGTAATTCCCACACCAAATAAATAGATAGCGTGCATTTCTCAAAGGGGGAATCTACCCAATGAGGCAGTTAGGGTTAAGTCTTGTAGTCGGTAAACAGTAATTCCCACACTAAAGTAAAATTTAGCGTGTAAGGCCGAAAGAGGGAATCTACCCAATGAGGCAGTTAGCGTTAAGTCTTGTCGTCGGTAATCAGTAATTCCCACACCAAATAAATAGATAGCGTGCATTTCTAAAAGGGGGAATTTACTATATGAGGCAGTTAGGGTTGAATTTTAGTCCTGTAATCATTAATTACCACACCACTTTTACTTGGCAGTCTAGAAACCTACATCGGTAACCATTAATTGGTCTCAGATTACAACGAGATGCACATACAAAAAGCCATGAACTTTGGATCCCAACAACCGACCTTAATTCTAATAAATTAATTTAGCGACTGCTTGTAAATCAATATTTCTATGTCCAAGAATCTACGTTTGAAATTTGGGCAATGTATTATAGCAAGAGTTGTGGAGTTGTGCATTGCTAAAGTTTGGGAACCGGGCGCCCGATGCATGATAGAGTAAACAGGATAGGTGCTAGGAAATGCGTGCTAGGACCAATATGTGAAACGGTCTTTCGTTAAAGCAAGCCTGCTTCTGGAGGCAGGCTTAACTAATGGGTTTGGCAGGCTACTGGCTGCTAAGCAGGGCTAAGGTCCTTACCGTCTTTTCCATTGTTTTCTTCGCCAGTTTCAGAAGTATGTTCCATGATATTATCTTCTGGCAAGATGTCAGTATAAGATTCTGTAATAACTTCTGGTACGAAAAGGTGTCTGGGTAGCTTGCTAGGAGGGTCCCTTCTGTCTTGTCCTTTAGGTTGTTTTGCTATTAGTGGGTCCTCAAATTGTACCCCTATAATAGCCAAGACAAAATACTACCAGAAGCAGCATAAAGAACATAATATTATTATATTGCTTCAGGACCTATTTCGGTTCCATCAACTGGAGAATTCAGTGGCGTTTTACACCATTATTCAACACTGTGGTAAGCTCAAAGTCTTTACTTTCAAATGGAATAGTTGTGTTCCATAGGTAGTATTTTATGGCTACTTGTAGTAACAGTTGAATATCTTTTAGCTGATAGTAGTACATGCATCTGAGGTTTTGTGTAAAGGCGAGGATTTTGTTTATATGAGGTTATACTTTCTTCCAGTTTGCTTATATCATTGGAGGTGACCCAAATATCCATGTTGTGGAAGTAGAGTCTAGTTCTAGTTTCAGGATATCGATAGAGTAGATGGTGAGTAGTAGTGCTATAACTAGTTTATCCAACGTTTCCGTTTCAGGAGTGTCACCTTTCTTTCATAGTGTATTGAAGATTAACTTTTTAATATTTTCTGGAATCATAAATAATCTTCGCGACGTGTTATAGGTGTACGCCTTGTCCTTCTTAGAAGTCATAATGTCTGTTACTTGTTCGGATATCATAAGTTATTTTTCCCTCTTGTCCGTATATTGTAGAGACAAGTACGTCACTCTAGAGATGAGTTAAATTTGTTCAACATTGAGTAACTGAGACTCCGCTGCCTATTCCATATATAGGTGGGAATGGTAGAATGAGAGTAGATGTGTTTTGCCTCTAAGGAATCTGGAATTGGATGGTACTGGAAGTAGCTATGTAGTTCCTGTTGTTCTTTCATATGTTTATTCTAATCCTAAGAAAAACCAGTGTGAGCCTTATGATAGTGATGTGTACTTGCATGCTACAAATAATCTTGGGATGTATAGTGCCTTGATGTCTTTTCCTCTCTGGAATTAGAAGAATAATAGTGATTGTAGTTACCAAAAATGCAGGTGGTGGTATCGATTTTGGTGCAGTAACGTGGTGAAACGAGGGTGGAATAGTTTAATGGTATATGCTACTACCTGTTAGAGATCTGCCTTGTCTTATACAAGGTCTTCTGTAGACTACAGGTTGGGAATATCTCTGCCTCGGTGGTAGATTCTTGTTACTAGCTTTTATAGAATGTAGGATATTTGTTGAATATATTGGCATACAATATAAGTGGTCCCTGAAAAGGTATGATAAAGATACCAACAAGTGATCAGTCCATGGTACTAGTTTTAATAGTTAAATTATTTGGTGTATTAAAAAAGATCTAATAGGCAATGCCAATAGTAGTACTGCAGGCTCTTCAATAGGGTCTATACTATTACTGAAGGTATAGTCTATATCTGTTATTGGTTGTGGTAAGTCAAAAACTCAAATGGTATTTAAGAGCATACAGATTTCCCAAGCAGGCAGAGAATCAACAGGCTTAATCTCTCTATATTGAAGCTATCTAAGGCTTGTCTGAACTCTTTCTGAAGTGATTAGATTTGAGGAAGCACTTTCATAAGGGCGGAATGGCTCAGTACTTATACTATTCGCCAAGCTTTCTGAAGTCTGAAAAACCTATTTTCTGGCCTTATCAGAAAACCTACTTTCTAGCCATTCCAGAAAGAACTCCTTCATAATTATAAATACAGATGTGGGAGTTTAGGCCTCCAATACTCAGAAATACCTGGATGGGTACTTATTGCATCACGATATATAAAAATCATACTTAAGGACTAGATATGCTCAAGGTAGTAGTACATAAAGTACTCCTTTTAAGCTATTTGATATACATGATAGGTGCTAGAAAATAAATATTAAGAGAATTATAAGAAATAGTCTTCCGGAATATCGAATTGATCTTAATATATGAAATGAGCAATATGATTAATAATTGGCACTCTGAAGGTGTAATACAGTTATAGGGACGGCAGAATTACATGGTAGGAAAATATAATATGTGTTTATCTAGAGAGTTGTTGCCTGGAATCATGAAGATCTCGTGATAGACAAATCTAAGCATATAAGGGGATAAAAATGCATAGGGAATACATAGGAAGTACAGTAGAAAAAAGCTATAGATAACCTAGTATGTGTCATACCTGTGAATTAGCGTCTAGGTCGAAAAGAACTTGATAGGAACTTGCAGAAGCCATAAGATTTTACAAGTCGAAATAGAATGTACAAGATACTATGGTGGATACAAGAGACATATAGTAAAGAAAGGGTATCAGAGCGTTATAGCGGGATATCAGGATGCTAAAAATTCTTTGCTAATGTAGTAGGTATATTAACCTAAAGATTACAATATGAACATTAGTACCTTACACTGAGGTATTTAATATAGTATGTAACTAGACTTCTAATACCTATAGAAATCAAGATTCTAACCTACTTCTAGCTTTCTAAACATTATTCCACAAATATATACTTTAAAAGGACAACCTTAATAAAACTATATAGTTTCTTAATATAGTATCACTAGTAACTCATATGTGCACTTACTGTAATGGGCGATCCCAATAGTAGCACCGCGGGGCGTTTAACAGAGTCTATACTATCATCGGAGTGATAGTGTATGTCTGTTATTGGTTGCTCTAAGTCGATGACTCAGAGGGTCTTTGAGAGCATACAGATTTCCCAAGTGGGAAGAGAATTAACAGGTGTAATCTCTCTGTATTGCAACTATCTCAGGCTTGTCTGAACTCTGTCTGAAGTGATCTGATCTGAGAATACTCCTCCAGAAGGGCGAAACGGCTCAGTACTTATACTAGCCGCCAAGCCTTCTGGAGTCTGAAAAATATGTTTTCTAGCCTTTTCAGAAAACCTGCTTTCTGGCCGTTCCAGAAAGCACTCCTCCATGACCCCATATACAGGTATGGCAGATCAGGCCTCCAGTACTGAGAAACACCGGTGTGGAAGCGTAAGGCATCACGATAAAGGAAATGTACATAAGGACCGGATACACTCAAGGTAATAGTACGTAAGGTACTATGCCCAAGCTTTCTGGTATACATAATAGGTGCTAGGAAATGCGTACTAAGACAATTATAAGAAACGGTCTTTCGTTACACTTCCCCACTAGAAAGGATTTCCTACTCTTGTTGTCTTGCCCAAGCTGGAGGTAGTCCGAAATAACAAGTGCAAGCGCGACAGTGATGAGAGTAGCAATTTTCGCATTGAATAGTAGGAGACCAACGTAACTTCCAAATCATCCATAGTAAACATTCATGACATACAGAATAATGAAAACATCCGATAGATACCTTGTTTGCCATACCTTCTTCCATAGTTAATTGTGAACGACAATTAAAGCAACAAGAAGGAACGCGGAAATGCCAGGTTAATTCAACCGGAGCGAATCAGTACTTTAGGAAAACATAAAAGATATCTTCGGCAAGGTTGGTAGCAATGGAGGTGAAGTTTTGATCGTTAGGACTGAGGGCGAGAACTCTGTTTCGTTCAGTTTGAACAATTGACTTGGGGGTTTCTCGAGTGTGACACTTCTTGTTTTTCTTAGAGGATCTTCGATGCTTGAAAGTGTTGGAATAATTTGCAGTTGTCCAAAAGTCTTGTACGATTTCAAGGCTGTTGTCTTCAAAGTTGATCCACTCATCGTCATCACTTTCGTAACCTTTCCATTGCACTAGGTGTTGGCTTTTGCCGGTATGAGGAGCAGCACAGAATTCGCGTACTCGTTCGACTTCCCACCTTCCTTCTGTTACTTCACCTGGTTGTTCGTCTTGACGACCAGGAAAGTTTGTCAAATCGTTTTCGACAGTAGGTTTGATCTTGCTGATGTGGAAGGTATTGTGGATAAGAAAAAGTCGCCTGTCCGTTGACAGGTCGAGTGTGTAGTTGTTCCGCTTCCTATTGATGTGTTAGATGCGGCAAGGTCCGACCAACCTATGTTTGAGTTTCCTAGATGTGTTCAAGAGGTTGAGGTTCTCCGTGGAGATTAGAACCTTTTGGCCGGCTGAAAGAAGTTGTGGAACAGACCGCTTCTTGTTGGCATGTTTTGCCTGCTTGACTTTGTAGGAGTGTAGGTTGCGAGAGGTGTTAAGATGACTTTCCTCTGCAGGGGTATAAGGAGGGATTGGGTAGGGGAAGGAAGAAGTACCTAGCTTTGCCTCAAAGCCTAGGAGTGAAAAGAATGGACTGTGTTGTCTTGCTGCGTTGTCTCGAGAGTTCAAGTTGAGCTGAATCTCGGAGGGTTTGTGCAGCCATTCGTTTCCTTCGACTTTGCACGCTCATGCGGCTTGGAGGATTGCCTTGTTGGCAATTTCTGATTGACCGTCTGTCAGAAGGTGGTATGTGGTATACGGTTCCAACTTGATTCCCTTTCTTGCTGCCCAATCCTTGAAATGGTCTGACATAAAGAGAGTATCTCTATCAAAAACAATATAATAGGGATAACCAATAATAGAAGCAACGTGAGTATCAAAGGTGTCAGTGCACTTCTCTGCCATAAGGTTATCAGAAACTGTAATGAGAAACATAAATCCTGATTGTCTACAGACAATCGTCCAAAGTCTTGAAAAGCAAATCATAATCATCTTCCAAAGTAATGTTCGTGTATAAAGTAGAGCAATAAGTGAAAACAGGAGACATCTTAAGAAAATCCATTGTGATATCCGTCCAGGCTCTTGCAGGAACATATAACCTAGTTACTTGTCCTAGAGGTAGCTTGTTGCTATACTTCGTCCATTGACAGGTATCGCAACTCAACATATATTCCTTAACGAGCCTTGAAAATAGCTGGCAAATATATTTATCACTCAACCATTTCAATGTTTTCTCAACTCCGCCATGTGCCGTAGCATCATGAGCTTCCTTGATTGCATCTTCGAGGTAGTTCTTACCATTCATATCGAACGTGCTTATAAATACTTGCCTCCATTCTCCTTTCTCATTTTTCTTACACAAGAACCTATTGTCCTTGCTTAATCCTTTCTTTCCTTCTGGAGTGTTGTATAGCTGGCTCCATATGGGGCATATCCTGATGTACGTGATGTAGGCATCTCTCATTCTAGCATCTTTGTCAACGTGAGCAACGAGATGAAGTCGGGGTCATCTATGGGGCCGTCGTCGAGATGGAGGTATATCTTTGCTATATTGGTTGGGGCACGATTCTATACCTAAGGTCTGAGTCTGCCTTGCGTTTTGCCTTGCATGTTGATGCATAATGTTCCTCGCCTTTGCAGAAGTTGCAACGATGAGTGGCAGTGGGTGCAGGAGGAATTGACGTCTTCTCCTGTCCTTGAGGGTCTTGAATGTGGTTGTTCTCCTCATTAGATGTGTGATGTTGTGGGTGCATAAATCCCACTCCTGGCACATATCTCATAGGATTAGTGGGGGATAAGAGGGTATTAGGATCTTGGTTAGATCCGCAAGCTTCTCTGGAAGCTGCATTGCGTTGAGATCTGGTAGTAACTGTGGCAGAGAGGAAGAAGCGTCTTTCCTCATCTGGTACGATCTTGATGTTGTAGTTCCAAGGGTTTTTTTGTTTGGTTTGCTGACCCCATTGTTCGTGGTGAGCAATAGGAGCGTTCCTGATTTCCCATTCATCTGCCGACCACATGTGAATGCGGTCAGGAGCTTCTTTAACATTAAGCTCTGAAATATCAATATCGAGAATCTCAGAGGAGGGGGTGTTGTTAGGAGGGATAGTGGTAGCTTTCAATTTCCATGAGTCTCGCTGACTCGACTGGAATTCCTTCTCCTTCTGATAAACTGCCTCCGCTAGAGTGCAGTGCAAACATTCATGTCTGTAGGTTCCGCAAACTGAGCATCTGATGGTGGGAAAGTAATGATTCCCATTCTGGTGCGAGCTACCATACGAGCAGCAGTAGTAGTCATGACAATCGGTATTGTGTTGCTTTCGATCCCACTTGTAATGTTCCCAGGCGTCATTGACAACGTCTGTAATGATGGCGTGAATATTTTCGTCGTTGGTGACTGAGGAGGTATCATCTGCAGGAGCGCTAACGTGATGATAACCATTTAATTGATCATGTTCAACAACGTGGGGGTGAGGATCGAACTCATACCCATCAAAGATTTCTTCGGGGATGGTGGAGAGGGTATCCTCATCTGATTGCATTTCTTTCCCCTTGATATCGTCGTAATATTCATAGTCCCCATCGTTCTCGTCATCAAGATAGGGACAAGAGAGGTGGTGACTGAGGCTTTCGTCATGGCCTGCGCATTTGTTATAGTCGCAGTTGGTGTGATTGAAGTTGATGCAGCCACGGGAAACCATTGTGATTTCTTCTGGTATAGGAGAAATAGAAAGGTGGTTGGTAGTGATAGAAGAGTCTTGAAGGTTGCTGTAATCTTCTGTGGGATCGATGCTTTGAGGGATGAAGTCTTGTTCCTCAGTGGGATCGAGGGAGTATTTATGCTTCCTTGATAGAGCGTCTGCAAATAGGTTTTCTTTTCCAGCCGTATGTTCAATGAGCAAGTCGAATTCTCACATGTAAGCTTGCTATTGGGCCAGCTTCTGAGATGTTTGTCGTAGTCAGAGGAAAGAGAGTAGTGGTTGGTGATCAGTGAGAACCGTGAATTTGTGGTCTCAGAGTTGAGCCTCAAAGGACTTCAGGGAGTCAACAATAGTAAGTAACTCCTTTTGGTAGGTGGGGTACTTCAGCTGTGTAGGGCTGAATTTCCGAGAGTGAAATCCACAGGGTCGAATTGATCCTAGTTCTCCTTGTCCGATCCATAATCCTAGTCCAATATCACTAGCATCACTAACCAGGTATTTTGGCGCTTCTGAGAAATGGTCCCAAGGTTTGAGAATCTGTAGAGACTTCACAAGTTCCTTGATTTTCTCGAGTGCCCTGGTATGAGTGTCCGTCCATCTCCAGAGTGCATTTTCGCCTTGTAGTTCTGACAGGGTGCTTGACTACAAGACCAATTCCAGACAGAACTTACTTAGGAATATGATAACGCCAAGTATACCTCTTAATTCCCGGCGGTTGCTGGGAACCTTGAAGTCCAATGGTTTCTTGCGCTTCTTAGGATCCATATGTAACCCATCCCGAGTCAATATGTATCCTAAAATATCTAGACGTTTGGTGAAGAACTGGTACTGGCAAGCCTTCAACCAAAACTTCTCGTCTAGGAGTCTTTGTAGAACCTTTCGTAAGGTAGCTATATGTTCAGCGTAGGTATCTGAAAAGATAATAATATCGTCGATGTGGATGACAAGGTCCTTAGAGACTATGTCCTTAAAGATTTCATACATGGCTCGTACCATCATGGCAGGAGCATTGGAGTCACCTTGTTGAAAATGCAACTGTGGTAATATCCCATGTGTATGAGGAAGGTGGCGTGTTGTTCCGAGTCTTCTTTGATTCTGATGTTGTAGTACCCATCTGCTAGGTCGATCTTTATAACGGAAGACCTTTTCTTATAATTGTCTTAGTACGTATTTCCTAGCACCGATCATGTATACCACATAGCTTAAGCATAGTACCTTACGTACTATTACCTTGAGCATATCCAGTCCCTATATAGCTTTTCGTTATTGTGATGTATTATGCATCCACACCTGTAGTTCTGAGTACTGGAGGCCTGACCACCCATACCTGTATTTATGGTCATGGAGGAGTGCTTTCTGGAATGAGCAGAAAGTAGGTTTTCTGGAAAGGCCAGAAAACAGCTTTTTCAGACTTCAGAAGGCTTGGCGGCTAGTATAGGTACTAAGGCGTTCCGCCCTGCTGGAGGAGGATTCTCAGATCAGATCACTTCAAACAGAGTTCAGACAAGCCTTAGATAGCTTCAATACAGAGAGATTACACATGTTAATTCTCTTCCCGCTTGGGAAATCTGTAGGTTCTTAAAGACCCTCTGAGTTCTCGATTTAGCGGAACCAATAACAGACATACACTATCACTCTGGTGATAGTATAGACTCTGTTAAACGGCCCGCGGTGCTTCTATTGGCATAGCCCATTACATTTTTTTTAAAAACACAAAATATTCTAACTGTTAAAACCTACTACCATGGACTGATCAACCGTTGGTATCTTTATAATACCTTTTCAGGTATCCCCTATATCGGACGTGAACACATTCAACAACGCATTACATTCAACGAAAGCTAGCAACAACAATCCAACACCGAGATAGAGATATTCTCAACCTGCAGTCAACAGAAGACCTTGTGCAAGACAAGGCAGAGCTCTAACGGGCAGTGGTATAGACCATTAAACAATTCCACCCTCGTTCCATCACCCTACCCGACCAATATCGACACTACCTCTTGCATTCCCGGCAACTACAATCCCCATTCATCTTCTTATACCAGAGAGCATAAGACATCGCGGCACCAAACATCCCAGGAATAATCGCAGCATACAAATACGCATCACCATCCCATGGCTCACCCTCGTTCTTCTCACTATTAGAAGAAACATACGAAAGTACAGCAGGAACTACATAGCTATTTCCTGTTCCATCCAACACCAGATTCCTCACAGGCGAGCCACATCTATCCTCCTTCCGAACTGAACCACTTTCAGTTGGCATAAGCTCAAAACTCGAAGAGTTTGAGCTTTCCAATTCTTCCATATAAGGAGACCACCTCACGGTCTTCTTGCCCCCACTCTCACTATCTTCAAAACCTTCCATTGGGAAAGGCATCTTAGGCGTCGTTGGTTTAACGCACGCCTCAGCAGTACCAACCATCGTAGGAGCGGAAGAAAACGACGACCCAGCATCGGTGCTCTCCTCGTTCCCATTATCCTGCCTACATATCGAACAGGCAGCCGAGCCACAGTCATCCGAAGTCGATCGGAAATCACTCACGTCCGGAGCGACGTACTTGTCCCCACAATATACGGACAAGGGGGAAAAATAACTCGTAATATCCGAACGAATAACCGACATTATGGCCTCCAAGATAGAGCCGTACACCTACCTCAAGTTATGAAGATTAGCTATGATTCCAGAGGGCATCAAGAAGTTAATCTCCGACACACCACGAAAGAATAGAGACAATTCTGAACCATAAACGTTCGAGGAATCAGTTAAACCACCTCCTCTCAGCGTCTACACCATCGATGTCCTGAAACCAGAAGAAGACTCTCCCCTCACAACATGGGAATTTGAGTCACCTCCGATGACAGAAGCAAACTGGAAGAAAGTACAACCTCAAACACATGATATCCTCGCCTTTACACAAACGCTTGGGTATCTTCACTGCTTTCATCCAAAGTACATCCAACTCCTTCTCGAAGCAACAACCAAACACTATCTTTGGCACACAACTATCCCATTTAAAAGTAAAGACTTGGAGCTTACCATGGTCCTTGCAGAGCGCCTGAAAAGCCCCAAGATTCCACAGCTCACAGAACCTCACTAGGTTCTGAAGGAATGGGATGATATTATGTCCTTCATGCTATGTGGTCAGCACCTCCTTCTACCTATTGTACCAGGGCAGTTTGAGGACCCACCTATAGCCAAACGACCAAAAGGACAAGACAGAAGGGACCCTCCTGAAACGCCAACCAAACAACGCTCCGCACCAGAAGTCAGCACAGGATCTCAAACTGGTATCATGCCAGAAGATGACATTGTGGAACGTACCTCGGATGCTGGCAACCCAAATAATAGAGAAGACGATGAGGACCAACCCCCTCCCTTAGGACGGAGCACAACTGCAGGTGGAGGAGATGATGATTGGTACGATAGTAGCTCTAGCAGTAGAAGCTCCAGCAGCGGATCGTCAGTCCACGGCTACATAAGCATACGCAAACCAAAGAAGAAGGTCAAGAAGATCAAGAAAAGAACAGATCATGGTAAGACACCAGAACAACAGCAATGGGAAATGACGACATAAATTGTGACACCTGAAACGTCATCAAAAATGTCCAAACGAATGAAGGGTATCAAAATCGATGCTACAGAAAATCTCAACAGTGGAGATCAGAAATGGCGAGACTCATAGTATCTTGACAGTTGGGTCAACGCGATACAGAGATGGTTAAGTATGAAAGGTATAAGATTGGAATCAATGGAAGCGTTGGACTTTATTGGATTCAAACTGCAAGGCAGTGCACCCACTACTTATAACCACTACCTCATCAAGGAAAAGGACAAGGCATCTTTTTTCAGCTTCATGCTGGTGCTACGAGAATTCCTTATTCCCTCCACAAGCAAGGACCTCCTATGGAAAGAATGGGAGGCCGCATCATCACACAAGGATGGACGACACATGGGTATCAAAACCTTTGCCAACTGGCTGGAGGAACTTCAAATTAAGCTTATCGACAAGGATGGAAACCAATGCTTCTCTGAAGAAGTCAAACGCAGGAAATTCCTCAACCATCTACCAGATTACATGGAATCCTCCCTGGTTCCCCAAATACTTGATTTATGGATATGCAATGACCTAGTCAAGAAAGCGGAATCATACGAGGCTGCACGCAAACATGGGCGTCTCTCAACTACTCCCAAACCTGCTCGCCAGCCTGCTACCCAACCAGTTTGGAACCATAGTCGCAATCACTGCAGGGATCGGAAGACAGAAAACAGGAAAACAAGTTCTAATCCTGGAAGTACCCATACCACGAAAACAACAACTACCAAGGATCCGGACTGCGAAGTGGTTAACAAGACGTTAACATCACAAGACAAGATGAAGTTGATCAGGGAACGAAAGTATGTATGGTGCCGTGCACCTGGTCACACCTTCAAAGAATGCAAGAAGCGAATATCCAAAATACCCATGCGCACCGCCACACAAATCCAATCCCTGCAACATACCAACAAACCAGTTATCCTCACGAATAACTACAATGGCAAAAACAAGGCAAGACTCCAGTCTACTGAAGAATTAGACTACAGCAGGGTTCGGGTCAAAGTTAATGGCCACCCTGCATTAGCCCTTGTGGATTCACAGACGACTGGCGGAGATCTCATCAACGCACAATTCGTACACCTATATGGCCTACCCACTTAGGGAATCGGCAAGAAGTCACTCAACACCGCCATCAAGGGATCAAAGGGTGTGATAGAAAAGGCATGTAATGTCCAAATGGACTACGGAGGATATACGGAAACAAGAACGCTATATGTAGCGCATCTTGCAGGCTGGGATATGATCCTAGGCAAGCCAGC
>Ga0307511_10004228_pt1 | contig 14650 bp, 18 predicted proteins | sample 13_EM_MG_FD_200266 | JGI IMG/M metagenome (GOLD analysis project Ga0307511, IMG submission 200266) | Populus trichocarpa ectomycorrhiza microbial communities from riparian zone in the Pacific Northwest, United States - 13_EM | ecosystem: Host-associated > Plants > Roots > Unclassified | place... | reverse complement strand
GGCCTCCCATAGGTTATACAGAGTCTTGTGGGCTAGTAAATATTTGTGCGAGACCTGATAATATCGTTGCAACTTTTAAGACTCACATTGGGCCCAGCTAACCCTACTGCCAGCAGTTTGCGGCTTAGAAGCTCATGTAGACCTGGCTCACGCTTCCTCATATTAGATCGCCTTACTTAGTTATCCAACTTGCTCATATAGGCTGGTGTGAGGTCATACGGGTATCAATGTACGTATTTACGCAGGATAGATCAATCCAGTGCAAATTTACTCAGATTATTAAAGATGTTAGCATTAGTAGGTTTCCACTACTTCTGGTGAGTAAAGGCTCTCAAGTATATTGAGGTAAGCTAGGCCTCCCATAGGCAACTCCAGGTTATCATATTAGGACTCAAATTGATGCAGGTGAGTCTAGATGAGTTCATATGTGTCTAGGTTTATGCTTGAGAGCCCCGTCAAGCAAACTAGAGATCTTAAGCGAGTTTAGGAAAGCAAATAATATATCAGATAGTGTGATGCTGATTAAGGGAGCTCCATAGTACTTCTAGTCCACTAGTGGTAGCCCATAGGTGTTCAGGGGGCCCCAGACTTGGTCACAATGGGTCAAGAAGCCTGAACCAAGACCGAGCAGCACCTATTTGGGGCAGGCTGGTGCTGGTACCTCCATATTGCTCCAGGCAGGCCCAGGCGGGCTCAGGTAGGTCAAACTGGACTCGGTGTTGAATACCTAAGCTCATCCTAGCCTAGGTGAGTTCGCAATGGTCCATAGTGACCGAGGTTGCGCTATATACAAACTCCGGAAAAGTGCACCAAGTCTCCATGTTCTCCCTGTTCTACACTAAAGGCCTTATAACTTCCAACCAACTTATAATTCATCTATAGGCACTAGAATTGTGCATTCAACTCTCAATTGATGTATATCACCAAGACTTGACCTATGCTGAGGGCTAGTTGCTTGTCGCTACTATGCCCCTTTCTGCTCAATCCCACCTGATGATCCTTCCGTAAATCCCCGTTAGATATCTCTAACACATTCCTACCACATGTCAATGAAATCTCAGCATCTTCAGGATGCTCATGTATTTTACTGGATATGATTCCGTTCATTTTACAACCTACTGCCCCGCCAAGAAGAGTCCGACAGGGATAGCGTGGGGGCTGATGCATATCCCGGTGATGATGCATATCCCGGTGATGGATGGTATTGCCAGACCAGAACGTCCATGCGGAAATAATCCGCAGCAAATGGAAACACTGACATCTCGGCACAACGCAACAAAGATCTGGTGTCGACACCAAGATAATTAGAGAGGTGAGGAGCATCGTATGTGAACTATATTACCGTGAAGGAGGGGAAGGATGCGGTGTGTAATGTCTGGCAATCAGGATGATTGAGGAACAGACTTCGCCGCGAAGCTGTGGCGCACATTCGAGAGCAAGTATAATGGGTATTTGGTGACGGAATACCTCAAGGGCGGCAATGGTGTTTTACTTGTCAAGCGGCCCTGTGTACTCTCGGAAGATTAGGCTACTTCGTCACTGTTGTAGATTAAGTATTCAAATCAAACTATCCGCCTGTCAACTCGTTTGGCTTTGCAGCTATATTGTTTCGCGCAAGAAGAATTTGCAGCCGATTGTTGTGATGGAGGGTGAAGTAAAGGATCATTGCTTCTGCATTACGGTGTTTGAGTACATTATATTCATGGCCCCTCTGTTTCACTTTCGCTTCACAATATCCAATATCTTAGGTTTTGCACAATTCAATCTTCTTCAGGTCATTGTACACTTTATTAACTTTATGGTATCTTTAATTTGATTGCCTTTATATCTACTGTGTCTTTGTGCTTTGTGTTCAGTCTATAAATTCCCCACAGAAGAGAATGAAGTAGACGACTATCCAAAGAAGGAAGCTGGATTTCTTAAATTGTTTTTTTAAAGTCCATTCGTCCATTCGACCTAGGTAATGTCATGCGACGGAGGCAGTGGAACTAGAATAGCTATAATGCAACTAAACTCGATTGCCTCTGCATATTATGAAACTGTGTTAAGTATGTCGTAAATTTCAGTGCAAAGGTGAAAAATCACTTCTTCATTTGTCTAGACCACGACAACTCCTGGGTCATATGTGACAATCGGCAAACCCTGCTCATCGTAATCACCCCAAACCTGTACATGTGACGTCTTCCAAGCTAGTTTCCGTTTAGTGAGTACCGGGTCCGTAGAGTGACGTGGAAGTTCATAGAAGGTCGGTCTCTGTATGCCAACATTATAATCATGGTACCAGCGCATATGTTCATGTGAGGATGCAGACTCTATAAGCACTCCTGTCGGCCCCGCGATTTCCAGCAGCTGGGGAATCACTTTTTTCGGTGGCCAATCTTGTAAATCTTGAGCCTCCCATTGGTTGTAATAATCATTTGCCAACTCGTGTAGAAACACTACTTTTTTCAACTTGCCACCCACCCCTTGCCCTCTTTGCTCCACATAGGTTCTCACGATGCAAACAACCACATCGTCCTCCCAGTCACCGCCTGGTACGTCTCCCAGGTCGAACACCAGGACGAGAACCTCTAAGTCCAATGGCAGAGCTTCAGCCAACGACATTAGGCGGCTACCGCGAACACCTAACAAAAGCGTTAATCCTATCGTTAGATTGCGCAGATTGGGAAACTCCCATAGCCGCAACCTTCGGGGATCGCCTATAGGCCCACAATCTTGCCCCAATTGCCAGTCATATAACACATTGTCCCCATTGATGAATATGTGCAGTGATAGTGTGACAAGAGACTTCTTGACTAATGCAAGTGCCGAGGCGAGGATGGATATCTTTGTCCTGTCGTGTCTCGGGATCATAAAGGTCACAATTTGAGTGAATGACAGTGTTGTTATATTTGGGGCGCACATTAGAATTGCGTGCAAGTTTTCTAGATAGACAAGCTTCAGATGCAGAGTTCTAAGTTGAGTCATAGGGGGGCCGGACAAAATGCGATCTTGATGCTTTGGAATGAACAAGGGGTTACTTGGCATGCTGGCCTGATGAGTACGCCAGCTGAATCGAGCCTTGTCGAGCAAGGTTAGTCTTAAGTCCGAGAGAGATCGATGAAACAGGAATGGGATGGCGGTCTGGCTGATGTTACAATCATAGTCCTCCATGTCCAGGTACGCTCCTTTAGTGGCTATAATGTCAACTCTTTGTAAGTGTGGCAATGCATTGGAAACCCTAGAAGTACAACCCGCCATTGCATCCAGACTACGGTCCTCGAGATTGCCTTCCGAAGAAAGAGGGTTGCCTAGAAGGTGCCCTAAGACCCACCATAGGCACTCAGGCTGACTTCGGTCATTGCTGCTATCTAGCTTCAGTCGTAGATCCCGCAGCCCTTTATGCTTCCCCGCTTGCTCCTTGCTCAAAAGACACAGTAACACTGCGAAACTGGCATCTATCATGCCACACTGTAGCATTTCCATCCACCAGCTCCTGGCGTAGTCTGCCTGGTCACTAGCGGGCTCATCTGGAGCAAGGCGCGCAGGACATCCGACACGGCATGCAACACTCGCTAAGACATGCCTCAGTTTCTCCATTTCTGGTGGTGTAAATCTTACGCCACCCGCGATTTCCACAGGTTCTTCATGGATACCCGCCCACGATGAGCCGATTTCCCATCTCACAAGCTCAATTCTGTGTATATACCTGGCAAGTATAGGGTTGTTTACTAGAGACCGAAGAAGCTGGTTAAAGCGGCGAAAGTGATCTCTCTGGACCTTGTACTCCACTGGGTATTCTAGGCGTGTGTCAGGAGCTGAGAAGTGGATGGTCTCGTAGAGATATGGAAGGGCGAGGCAGCGGAGGTATTTGTTGGTTGCAGATAGCGATAGGCAGGTGTGTTGCGCAGCAACAGATATGATCTCAACAACCAGCTCGGGGGGTAAGTCCCACATCATGAGCTTAATATGACGGGGGCGCTGCCAGGGTCTAGGCTTATTCCTGAAATATGTAAAATGTAGAGGGACGATGTTCGCCAGGAAACTTGAGAAAGAGTAGATCACTACTGGAGGTATTTGTTCCTAACGATGCCAGATAGTTCGTGGAACTTTTCATATCACACACAGCTTCTATGTTCCTCAAAGCACCATTTTGTTCGTAGAAACTTAAGTATGGAACATCTTCTTTGTCAATCAAAGTACCCTTTGTTCGTTAAACTTTTCATATCACACCCATCTTCTTTGTCCTTAACAGTACCCTTTCGGCCAGTGGTACTTTATACCACGGAGTACGCAATTATCAAGACTAGGGGTCATGGTAACGTATTTGATGGCAATCCGGCGCAATTCCGGGAGACGTGTACTTAATTGTTAAAAGTTCATAATGCAGATAGGCCCAAATTAAGACCAGAGCGTAAGTTTATATATTGGAGCAATCTGAAACTGGCGCCCTGGGTCGAGAATTGATACATGAGGTGTTGCAAAATGGAAGGCAGGAATTGGAGTATGTATGGACCAACAATTGATGTGACTGAATTATGGCCGCAAAGGACTTGTGGCACTCAATATAGGTTGTACGTGATGTAGAATACATGTGGACTCAGTATCAGGATCAACGGCCTACCATATGAAGAGAAATAGTAAACTACATAGCTGATTACGTTAAAAATTACAATCCTGATGAATATCAGGATATAGGGATCAAGTAATCTTTATATCAGTTTTATATGCTGGCCTAGGTTCAAACGCATACGATAACTATTGGTAAGTAAGTGTTATATGTTATGAAGGTTTGGTAGGCCCTGTGCGACACGGTGAAACTGAGGATAATTAGTGCGCTTGTGCTGATATCACACAGAGTAAACCTGTCCAATATTAAGGAAATGGCCATGCTCTTATTGCAAACGCAATAATGCATTGTAAAGTACCTTACCAAAGAGACTGGGCATCTTGCCTACCTTCTAGCCTCAGTTAGATCAAAATGTGGACTAGCCTTTAGACATTTTGGGGGATATTTTAACTCAACGGATGTTGTAGCTTTTCAATGGTACCAAGGCCTTGTAGGAGGCTCATTACACACTATGATGGCCATTGTAACAGCACGGTAGCCCTATGCCGTGAATTAACTAAGCTGACCCACTGGATGTCAAGAGAAATGGATTGGTTACCCTCAATTATGTGATCTAGTACAAGTGACCCCATGGCCCCTCCATGGCTGGAATTAGTTTTCTTACATGCCGTAAGGTTTACCAGGCCATATGTTTATGTTCAGGGCCGTTCCAGGATTGCCCGGGCCGTTGCGGAATTGCAGGGCCGTTCCGGGATGGCATATTATATACTCCGGGCATATGTATTATAGCAAATGGAGAGGAAATCGAGTCTACTGTGTTATACATGAGATATATACAATAGAAAAGTATATATAAAAAATTAAAAAATATACCAGAAAAGCTCTGCTTGCGCAATGCCCCGCTTGCTCAATCCCCTGGTGACTGAATGCCCCGCTAACTGAATCCCCCTCTTAATAACTTAATTATAAAATTACGTGAATATAGAAAATAAATACCTGTTGATTCATTGCTAAAATTGCCTTTCGGAACTTTTGCTTCAGTATGTTATGGCTGGGCTGCATACCGGGGGCTTAACCATTAAGTAACGGTGGGAGGCCTGATGCTGACTCCGCTTTCCTATATATATGCATACCTCCTGTACTTAGATCTAGTTTGGAAGACTCGAGCGAAGTTCTGTCTACTAGAATACCATTATCTTCAATTGAGAATTATCCCTTCCGCACTCGTACGTACAACCAGTTAGGCCCGAGCCATCATTGCTTTATCGCCGGCTCGCCCCTAACACAGTATGGTATTTGCCTATTCTATTATTCCTTGAGTATGTGGATGCCGTGGACATCCATATATTAATGTAATTCCATAAGATTCCACAATGCAAATGGCCTCACCCTTAAACTCATTACCATACCCACATCGAAGAATCTTGGATAGACCACCGATACCATAAGTGCAATCGCACCTTCCATACTTTCTTTAGACTTTATAGGATAAGCACAAGAATACTTGCTAAAATGATCTCGAATATGTAAAATCCATTCGTATTGTCCACGACTTTGACTTGGTTTATTACGTCCATGCGGTTGACAGTGCCGTAAAAGCGCAACAAGATTAAGACTCATACGAGCTTCTTGTGATTAATTCAATAATACTTCTCATTTATACTCACATAGATTTTATTCTTACCTACATGTAATTGCAATAACACATCATGTGTATGTGCGATAACATAAAATACATCATGCTCTAAAACCACTTGTTTCCCACAATTATTTTTCCCAGCAATACAATATAAAGCACCCTTGTGTAGCACATATTCCTTTGATCACAGCTTAATCGCTGACATGTCATCGTTTGGAGCCCTCAAATTCAGGTCTTGAAGGTATGCTTAAATTTACGATACCTAGCTACTATGGACCATACTGGAAAGAGATTTCGGAGAATTACTTCTCCAAGGTCAATTGAGATTTGTTGGTTTTTGTATGCAGATATTCTTCAAACTTGGCAACTTGAAGTACTAGTTAAATTTCTCGTGTGTATCGCTAAGGGGTTGTGGTGTTTAGCAAGTGCGAAAAATGATCTTTTAAGCTACTATTGTGTGCGCTACATTCTCTGCTACATAATAACCTTCATTTCGGTATACCTCTTTTGGGTATTTTTTTAGATAGGTCGCCTATGCTACCTCCGATGTTTTTTGATCAAATGTTTCTCTACAAAACAATCCTCAGTATAGCCCGATTTAGTAACTATAACGTCGCTGTGGTATTGTAAAGTCGCTATGGCCCCTGTAGTATTGCAGAAATTAAATCCCTGTCGCCGTAGCAGTGAACAATTCTAATTCCGTAACGGCCCCGAACATCTATATGTACACCCCACAGAAAGGCTCCTTAATCCCAGTATCCCTCGGGGTACGTATTTTTTATACATAATCCGCTATGAAGCCTACTACTTCTCTTCACATGGTAGGCCATTGGTCCTGTAACTGAGTCCACATGTATTCTACATCACGTGCTACCTATATTGAGAGCCTCAAGTGCTTTGAGGCCATAATTCAGTCACATGAAATGTTGGTGCATATATACTCTTTTCCTACCTTCCATTCTTCTCCACCTCATATATCGATGCTCACCCAGGGCGGCACTGGCAGGTGGCTTCTATGGATACACTAATACCCCGGTTTTGTTTGAGCCTCTTTGAAATATAATTGGATTTTTTAACAATTAAATATATGCATACCGGAAGTGCGCCGGATCCCCGTCAATTACGTTATAGGAAATGTGTCTATATCTTTCATGAAGTTCCTGAGCTTTTTCCTCCACCTCTATTGACTTTGCATTTCCGTCCTCTTTTTGTGCTCGTTTTTTCTGGGCCTCGTTAAATTCCTCAGTTTTTCCCTATAGTCCCTGTTCCTCGCTTTCGATCTGGTAGGGCATCTGCTTGCCCGTTAGTTACCACCGCATCTTTTCCTACTCCTTTCATAGTGAAATCGTCTGCTACTCGGAGTCCACTGATCATGTTCATGTATTGTGGGGGCAGGGTTAGTAGGAGGAATTTGGTTTTGGCTTCATCATCGCCGATTATTTCTTTCAGAGCATTTCGGAATTTCTACTTAGTGAATGCTCCGGTTGATAAGGTTGCAGCCCTGAAGTCCCTTTTCTTGCCGAATTCGGTGATATGTTCGATTCCATGATAGTCTTCCGCTTGTCGTATGTGCGTTTGATTAGTACTCCTGGATCGACCACTCTTTCTCCCTCAGAATTGCTTTGTACGCTTAGTGTGCGTCTTTGGGCATTGCTATTTTCGAGCATCCCGAATTTTCGCAGTTTCTTTCATCATCAATACCGCAAAATAGTTTGCCTTGGGCCCCGGCCTGTCAGACAGTGTTCCTGATTTTGCCTTGTCAGTGTTACTCCCTAGTTCCTTTTTTTGTAAATCAGTACTCGTATTCTTACTATGGTATATGACGAGGGAGCGCATGCCCAGTGAGGACCCGGCTGCATTATGCAACCCCTGGGCCGTTCCCTGCCCCGTATCTCAGTACAAGACCAGATACCCTCCGAAGAAGCGACGCACTAAAATAGGACAAGAAAAAGGAAAGACATCTTCTCTTGGTAGATACAAACAACCCCCCATCACCGCCGGTGTCCAATCGTCCAGCCCCTCACCCGTGTGTAACGTGTGTACCGTCCATCTCAAATCCCTGCTTGCCCGTTCTTCCGCGGGTGACCCCTATTCCAGTCGTATTTCTCTGTTCGGAAACGTTTCCCACCTAACCTCATAGCCACTATCTCTTCCGTCGATTTCGTTCATATGACCAGCGAGGAGGCTTCTTTCCCTCGTCGCCTGCCCTCTGACAATAGCCACCTCACTCCAATCACCTCGATCCCTGTGTTGTCCTCCTGAATCCACCGCCCCATCATGCCTTGATTATATTGTGTGGGAACGCCGTGTATGACAACGGCTTGTGCATATGGCCGATCGTGTTTTTTTCAACTTAATTCGCGTGGTGGGGGATGGAGCTTTATATTTTGGGCCAGAGCGCGGGCGGAGGCGGAGGGGCGCTAGGTATTGTATTTATTGTTTTCTGCGCGTGTAGGGCCCCCCAGATTAACTTGGGTCGCCTTGAAACCTATCGGAGTTCCGATAGGCTCGCCATATCCCTCTTATAGGGATGCATACGAGTAATGGGATTTTTTTATAAAAAAATTAAAAAAAAAAGTTCGTGTTGACTCCCGGTGATAGACTTCTTGGTCCACTCCCTCCTCCGTCCGACTCTCCTCTAGTTTGACCCCGACACTCCGCTCTCGTAACCACTGTCCCAGCTCTCCTTTTCGTAGTCGCTCAAGTCTTCGTAGGGCTTCCATTCGTCCAATGCCCCTTCCGTATGTGCTGCTAGCGTTTGGTGTGGCAGAGCGATCGTTATTAATGCCACCCACTTGCTGCCTGTGCGTATGACTTCCTCCCCTCTTCCTTTTGTGTTGGGATTTCCTCCGGGAGTGCCGTTATTTTATCCAAAGCCCAGCTGTCCTCTGCCTGTATTGTCCCCCCCTCGTCCCGAGTTGGGATCTCGTCTGGAAGTGTCAGGATTTCCTCCGGGAGTGCCGTCGTTTCATCCAATGCTACCTCCGTCTGTGCCGCTGACTCGATGTATGTGTGGTGTGAGATCACCACTCTTCCCTTCAAAGCTTCCACCTCTGCCTCGTGTTGTCGCTTCATCGTTTCCATCTCTTGCAACCCTGCCTTATACTCTCGCTCCATAGTTACCAACCTCTTTCGTGTAGTTTCATACGCCGCAAGTCCTTCGTCTATCCACCCATCATACTCTTGCTTCATTTTTTCCCTCTCCCCCGCTGCTTGCCTGTACGCTTGTCTCTATCGTATCATCTCTTCCGCTGTGAATATGAATCGTGACTGGTCTTCCGGGACCTCGATTTGCAATGTCTCATCAGTCTGTGCTGCCGTCTCTGCGTATGTGCGTGGTTGCGGCATGTTCATGCCCAATCCATCCGATAGCTCTTGTGCTCGAGTAGTGAGCATCTCATACACCCGGGTGCCCCTTTGTTTTTCCATCTCCGTTCCCTTCCCTCGTTCTTCTTCCGCTGTTACGTAAGCCGTCGTGTAGGCCTTTATTCCGGCCACCGCTGCCCAGATTCGCTTGTCGTCATTCTCACCCCCTTCCTTTATCCACTTCGCAACTCGTGCACTAGCCTCATACGTCGCATTGCTGATGTCCATCCATATCCTGTACTCTATCTCGTATTGCTGGTGAGCTGTGCGTGGTCCCTTTCGTTGACTCCGATACCGCCTTCTTTTTCCCTTTCGCTCGCATGATTCGTTGTCTTTGTGTGGGGGCCCGAATTTGAAAACCCGACTGGTGGGGTAATTATCAATTCGTTGATTGGGCCGTTGTTGCTGTTCGTTAAGGCTGCAGTTCCTAGTTGTGACCGTTGTTTCTGATACGTTATCCTTAGGTGTGGGAGTTATCCCCTGTCTGGTTGGGTATTATGGCCGTGATGTTCATGAGTTGGCCTCCCCGTTGATACAGGTGTTGCCGGAAGTTCGAGCAGGATATCGTGGGATTCACGAACTTCAAGCTCGGGGGAGAGGGTCGTAGTGTTGGTTCCCCCGATATTTGTGTTGATGATGTCGTTGGCGCTATCGAGGGCTTTCCTATGCCGTTGTCCGTTCCTTTATAGCTCCTCTGGGCGTCCTATGCTCTTCGCCTCGTTGTCGAACTGTCAACGTAGTACTTTGAGTCTTTTGACTTCCTAGTTCCTCTTCTACCTTGACGGTTCTGTTATCCATCTAGTGACTATGACCCGTAGTGTCCCTCCATCTATATCATACTTGGTCAATACCATTTCTCTCATGGTGGTCCATTCTTCGTAGCTGTTCTCGACTTGTGGATTCAACTGGAGCTTGGAGATCGATCGTTCCTTTCAAATTTTGGGTTTAGCCGGAGGACTTGGGTCTGGTTGGGTTTGTTCCGTGGTCAGGTGGATGGTGCGCTTGGCTCTGTTTCTTCTTGAGTAAGGCGTATTGCAGCGAGCTGGTTGTCGGTTATGGCAGGTCCCGCTTCTGGTGGACTCATATGGGGGACGCGCAAAGGACGTCTATAACAAACTGCGTTGATTTCGTCGCCTAGGAGTGAAGGTTCGTCAGGGTTGGCTGGATGGCCGTCCAGTAGGCGGTTACGCAGGTATAATACTTGCGAATCTCATTCTAGGATCACTTCCAAGTTAAGTTGCGCGGCAGGTGGAGTCGGCTCTTGTCTGGTGCACTGGGTGCGTGGGTTGACCTTATTCTTTTTGTTAATGTTTATGGAATATGGCTGGGATACTTTGTGGCAAAGGTAAAGCAAAAGTCTCAGATGCTTTTGTAGGTAAAGTAACAGCGTTACTTAGTTAGGCCAGAGATATCTCATCTGTTTTGCTGCTCATGCAGTTTAGCGGAGCGCCAGCCTCATAACCTGTAAGATTACGAGGTTATGAACGAAGGGATTGTTGAGAGAGAGACAGAGAGAGAGATATGTAGCGGTAGAGCCATCGGATTAAACCAGACTATCCGATTATCGTCATAGTCTTAATGCTCTGGTCATAGTGCCCTGTTCCTTGGCTTCCACCAGAGTATTGCCCACTCTTTTATCATCATTATACCAACAACACTGGCAACCATTTTGCCAGAACGAGCACTTGGTCGGACTCAGCAACCAGAGGAGCTACAGACAAGCGGACAGCACCACGAGATAGTCCTCGCCGCCCAAAACACGATTATCGCCTCACATCTCAAGGGAACAACTATCACGACCCTGTCCCCCTCGCATGAAGCTTTCTTCTCTTCTTACCCGCTCTCTCCTTCCTCTTTTCCCACGAGAAACGTCCTCAACGATCGTTGGTCAACGAACCCACCCACACCAAGCAGGCGTGAATAAGGGCCCACACTGACGCCCATCCAATGAGTGGCCACCAACACCAAATGTCACTAACAGAACCACCATCCCAGCCAAAGGGAAAAGGAAAGACAATCTAGGGAAGTCCGACACGGTCTGCCCGGCACTCAAGACCCGCCTACCGGTCACTGGTCACCTGCAGCCACAGCCATCGACTTCCCCGCCACGGCCGCAAGCAACCGGCGACACCAAGCCACCTCCGCCGAGATCGCCGGCACAGCAACCGCCACCTACCACACCGTCACCGGCCCCCCACCACAGGCATAACCGGAACCAGCCTACGCCCTAGGCAACGCTATCCAATACGCGGAGTGGTGGGCTTCGATGGTCGCCGAAACTCTACCCATCTATGACTCGAGCCGGCGAAGAGCGACTTAGTGCCTCAGGGAGGTCGCAAGGTTCCTACGAGATTTTAACAAGTCCCCCGGTCTCAGGTCACGCACCAAGATTTGGAGTCTATATCGTAGTCAGCGGCGCGGACTGGTTAACCCGAGCCCCTCCGTGTTCATACACAACCAGACATCAACAGGCTCAGGAACGAGAGGCGATGGTATCGGAGGGGAGGAGGGAAAAATCAATATCAGTGGAGCTAAGGAGTGAGATTGAGGAGGTGGAGGAACGGTACAGAGCGGAAAGGAAGTCCGCGGAGGAGGGGACGAAAACCATAGAGGAATTGACAGTCAGGGTGTCAGACCGGGGCGGAGGTCATCGATCTGAAGGCCGAACTAGAAAGAACGAATGCAGAAGCAGTGCTCCACCCAAAGCCCTGCCACAAGTCCACGACAAAGACACCCCCGGCCGACACCAGCACCCACCCCACCAGCAGTCAACAACGTGATGACATAGACTGCCCCACCATGCTTCCCCACGGAGGCGGCCCGGCCAAAGTTAAACCAGTCCTCCACCCGGAACCTTGAGAGAGGAAGGAACAGAGCGGATAGTCCGCCTCACCGGACACGATTCCTACCGTATCGAACACTACTCACGCACCGAACCCCATCGGCATCGCAGCCGGCAGCAACGCGGAACGTAGTAATGCACGATGCACCGCTCCAATACTACCCAGGGACGATGCGGTGGATAGAGGAATATAACAAAGGGATGGAGATCCAGGGTATTCGTTGGTTACTGCAGAGTTCGCACCAGGGAAGACAGTATCCTCCTGGTAATCTACATGAAATTCGCGAGAGAGCTGAGAAAATCAAGGATGGGGACAAAGCTCTTCCGAACCACGACCTGCGACTGGGAGCGTCCCTCGGTACTACAATATCCAACCGGATAAACGATAACTCCAACACCTCACGGCAACGTATCAGAAGCACTGATTACAACTCAGAACAGCAGCCTTAACGAATTGCAGTGGAGGGCCCAATCAACGAAATAACAATCGCAATGCTAGTCGGGTTTCCAATAATGGGGAAGAACGCAACCACACAACAACCAGCACCATGCCGCAGAAAGGGAAAAATAAGGCTGCACCGGCTGAACCAACGAAAGTACCACCCATACCACACCAGCAATGCGATGTGGAACGAAGGGTTTGGACGGATATCAGCAACGCGATGCATGAGGCCAGCGCACGGGTCGCAGAATGGAACAAGGAGAGGGGTGAGAAGAAGGACAAGCGAATCTGGGCAGCGGGGACCGAATAAAGGCCTACACGACGCCTTACATAGTAGTGGAGAAAGAACGAGTGAAGGGAACGGAGATGGAGGCACAAAGGGAACACGACGGTACGAGATGCTCGCCACACGAGTACAAGAGATATCAAATGGATTGGGCATTGCCGAAGAACCGGACGCGGCACAACCCCAAACATACGCTGAGACCGCAGGACAGACCGAAGTGATGTCGCAGAACGAGGATCCGGAAGATCAGCCACAATACATGTACAGCGCAGAAGACATGAAACGAGAGAGGCAAGAGAGTCGCGAGTGGTGTGAACGGATCGCGAGATATGGGAAGAGAGAAGCAGAGGAGACCACAAAAGTCAAAATTATGGACGAAGATGACTCTGGGGGTGACGATTATTGCATTCAAGACAAAATCGGAGGCGACGTGGAATCCTTCATATCGCTCTGTAGCAAGACTCCGATCCGCCTGTAGCAAGACTGCAATCCGTTTGCTGCTTCCTATTAATATCCTATCAATATTGCGACACTAGTATATCTTCCTTGCGTCAATGGGCCATACATACTAGTCTCATCCACGTTATAGATATCCAGATACTTTTAGGAAGGCAATCCTCGCAACCTCGGGTCGTTGTTCCACTACAGTATTCATATCTGCATTTCCTGACTCTCCATGTCGCTTGTACTCCCAAATTCCTCGCCCCAATTTAAACTCATCCAGTCACCCATTAGAAACTTCAACATCGGTAACTCATCTGTAGGGCATAATAGATATGGTCTTTTTGCCTTTTCCCGAATTAGTTCTCTACTAATATGTCCGTCGTTTTCATATCGTAAAAACCACACCCATAGCGCTGATTCTAACTCTGGTCGTTCCACATCCCTGTTTCTCTTGTTGGACCTCTGGGTTATCCCGGCTGCTGGAAGCAAATCGTGGTCTTCATCGAATTTTCGGAGGATTCGTGATATTGTGCTTTTTTTTATAGGTAAATCAGTACTCGTATATATACTACGGTATATGACGAGGGAGCGCATGCACGAGTGGAGACTCGGCAGTACTATCCAACCTCTGGGCCATTCCCTGCTCGGTATCTACGTAATACACACCGAAGAAGGGTAACAAAAAGCCTTGCTCTGGTAGAAGAAATTCAAGAAAACCCTCATCACCCTCGCTGGTACAAATTCCGTCACAACCTCTCGCCACTCTCCTTTCTCCCTCCTACAACATAAGGAGAAATTAAAAATCACCTCCTCGAAACACAAAACTTCTAGTCGTCATCAACCCTCTCATCTTGGTTGTATCTCGTTCGCTCGTGTGATGTTTTTTTCCCCTCCGCAAAAGCCACTCTGCGCCGGTAGAACTCCGTCACCCCTGTGCGGTATAATCTGTCCCCCTCCCGTGTTGTATTCGTCGTCCCGCGCTACACAAATTGTACCCCTTTGCCCTTGTCCCTGCTGCCGCGGCCCCGCTCATATTTCATCACGTGGAAGAGCCTCCCACCATCCTTAGTTTCCCCCCCCCC
>Ga0307511_10004227_pt1 | contig 14652 bp, 21 predicted proteins | sample 13_EM_MG_FD_200266 | JGI IMG/M metagenome (GOLD analysis project Ga0307511, IMG submission 200266) | Populus trichocarpa ectomycorrhiza microbial communities from riparian zone in the Pacific Northwest, United States - 13_EM | ecosystem: Host-associated > Plants > Roots > Unclassified | place... | reverse complement strand
ACCGATCAACTCGTGGTGGTAGTCACGTGAGCAAGTCGGCTAGAATTTTTGCATTATCATACTTAAGAGGCTGTTTTACACTACATTGTAAGATCGCATGGCTCTCAGAGCGCATAGGAGATGAGGCAAAGCTAGCCAAAGGAGTTAATGGGGCTCGAGGTGGACCGCATCATATTTTTTGTCGTTAGCACAGAGGAAGAGCGGTTCCTTGCAGTGGGTGATTGTGGGGTGTCCGGTCGTGTGGGTGTTTTTATCAATTTAATTGTATCAAGTACTTCAACCAGAGGGCTCTCTCGATTATATCCATGAATTATATGTTGGAACTAACTTCACTTTGTAGATTTGGGGCCAATGTTCCAACGAGAAGTCTGGTAAAGCTACGAACAAAATTCATAGAACAGACCGAATATCGTTATTATCCAGCCTATTAAAACGGATGGAATCTAAACCCCAGGACCCAGAGAAATCATGATTTTGTGTGCTTTTCCCCTTTGCCAACCCACACTCCCATAAAAATAGAATGAAACCCCACCTTATTCCTCCTCCTCTTCAACGTGAACCTCCAACTCCTCGTCAAAAGTGTTGCGCGGGACCTCGTAGAGCCTGAGGACAGGCTTATTGGGATCCTACATAAAAGCCGTTATTAGTTATCCGCAGAAAGATAGATTGGAACGGGTGAAACCCACCTTAACCAACACATATTTCCCTTCAGGCATGCTCATGCACATATCAATAATTGTACGCACGATACCCCACTGATTAGATAAGGACAAGTTCATCTGAGCAGCAAAGTCACGTGGCTTATAACCAATGACCCCAAGAACGACATGTCGACCACTGTCCTTGGGATTGGCACGGGAAACGAAACTGCAGCGGGAGTCAGGTGATGGAAATTCTAGGGACCCTATGGAAAGACTTACCCAAGCTTCATCACATCAGCCTTAGCAAGAATAGCCTGTGTTGTCCATCGAGCCAGCTTGCAGCTGTTATTCTTCATCTCAGTAGCAACGACAGCACCACGCTGTGTTCCGAGCTTTGTCCTCCAGTCTAAAGCTCCTCCAGATCCTTGCGCTTTGGAGTCAAACTCGTTGAGTGTCTTTATGCTTAAGAATTGGTCTGATTGTTTTCCAATACCCTTCATTGCAGCATCCAGTTCAGTCCTGACAATCAAATGCACTGGCTCCTCCTCTGTTAAGGAAAGATCGAATCGCCTGTACTTGTAACCCTTAGAGGCAAGGGGGTCGGTATCATCTTGTGGATTATAAAAGGGGTTTTCATTCTCGAAGGCGTATTTGTCTTCGTCAGACTCAGTTATAACCTGGTGAGTGAAATTCATATTGATGAATGTGGCCTCCATTGACAGAGCTTGCGGGGAATTGATAGAATCCTTGTTGCTATCCGACTCGATTGGAGCATCAGCCGCGTTTTCGTTGACGGTAACAAAGTCGAGTTGCGAACCATCCCGCTTGTCAAAGAACAGCTTGTTGCCTTGGCGGACAATAACAATGTCCCAGGAGTTGACGGAACGAGGTGCGCACATGAGCATGGAGAGAATAGAGTCGGTAGCAAAGATCTGAGCCTCATCCTTTTCTGCCAATTGTTGGATCACAGGATCCTCACTGGTAGTGGGGTTGTAGTAGGCCCTCTCTTGGATGGCTAGCTTCCTCTCTACCCCCTTCACCGCAGGTCTGTCATACTGCTTGTCATAATAGTGTAGGAATCCGTAGGTTTCGACATCCTCTCCCTCATCAGTCTCAAGATTTAGCTTAGCAAGGCGGTTAAAGTCAATCTCTTCAAGCATTTTCCAGTCGGGCTTAATGACGACACTGGAGTCGCGGTTCCTCTGCGGCTTGTCGTAATCTTTCCAGCCGAACCTCCTTCCCCGGCCTCTGGCACCTCTACCATCCTGTCGTTCATTCCTGGCACCAGGCCTAGCTGATGAGCCCCCCCTGGCACCACCGCGAGCGGTAGGAGCACCCCCCCGTCCACCTCTGCCACGGAAAATCGTGCCACGTCCAAAGCCACCACGAGTCTTAGTCGATGTGCGTTGGTTATCAACGATGGAGAATGATGCCTCGTCTTCCGCTTGTTGAGTAGAGAAAAGGCTTGATGTCCCGGCTCCATATACTTGCTGGTCTGGACAACACTTCGTCAGCAAACTATACTTTACCCCACCACGATACCCCACACTGACCTCTGCCGAACCTATTGTAGCCTCCCCTGCCCCTTTGGTCACGGCCATCTTTGCCCCCCTCAGTCGACCAGTCTGCCATGCGGCCGAGCTTATCTCCCTTCGAGTAGGGTGCATATGGGATGTCATTGAGGGTAGCATCCGCTGCGGGGGTTGGGGGTCCCCAATGGTCCTCGACCGGGAGGGCATTTATTATACTCTTGAAATCGAAGGTAGCCATGATGAATCTCAGGCCGGAGGAACTGCTGGCTTCAATGTAAGTGTAAGAACTTGGCGAGTGGATGGATCGTTCGATGAGGGGCCGTAGGCTGGCCGAAGCTGTGGTCGCTCTGAACAGAGATTTTGGAATGTGGGCCGGAATCTTGGCACCTGCTTCTGTGTGCCTCACGTGACCAGAATGTTTCATAATGCCACAGTGCAACGCAACCTGAGGGCTCCAGGCGCACTTGGCGCTGGCACCTGCCGACGCGAATTCAAGGTGCAACTTATTTTCGACCATCACTGGCTATTTCTTTGTTCCTGTCCGCAAACAACATCATCGTTGGCCTCCTGCTACAGCTTCGGCACCTCAGACCGCCCAATATAAACCCGTTATAGCGTCATCGGCACCCCTGGTGTTTGTGTGTAGATAGCTCTTTGCCCTCGTCTGAACGTTAGAACTGGCTGCCAGAACGTCCATACGTGCTGGAGCATTCCCAGTTTCATTGAGAAGCAGTATTTGACCAGGCGAACGGTGCCAGGTAGCAATGGATTCCGATCAATCTACTACCACTGAGCAGTTAGCGCAGCTGCGAAAAGCGCGTACTCTGTGTCTACAGGATGATGTCTACTGGCCGCGGATATTTGAAGGGATCTTGCCGATACTGAAGTCTGGGGTGCCTGAACTCCGGAGATGGGGCGTGGAATTTATTGCAGAGTCATTCTCGACACCCACCTTGGATGATGCAAGAAAAACAAATCTAGCTCTGAAAGCCTTGGATACCCTGGTAGATCTGATTCACGAGAATGAAGCAGAATCATTAAAGTACGCAGTGCAAAGTAGCGCATCAATATATCCTCTTATATTTCGATACATGTAGGTTCATCTGGTTTCAATTTTGCTGTTTGGTCTTGGATTTGATGGAGCTGAAACAACCGTACAGATGTGCCAACCCAACGAAAAATGAGGAATGGCAAAAAATGAGCAGCATCAAGCAGAGGATACTGTGGCTGTGGGACTCTGGGCCCTCAGGCGTGAAATTATGTTGCATAAAATTTGTGCAGCGAGTTATTCAGGTTCAGACACCTGGCGTGACTGATCCAAGGTTGGCAAACAAGAGCGAGATATCTCTAGCTGCTGTTCCCTCGAACCATCCTCTGCTGCCGATCTCCGCGCTGGAGGCTGAAGCTCAGGGTCTCCTGGACCGATTGTTAGGTGTATTCCATGATGAACCTATGTAAGGCCTATGTTACCCATATCAATGCTTCTGGGATGCTCACTATATCTGCAGGGACCCTCTCCTAATAACCTCAACCCTTAACTGCCTTTCAGTACTAATCAAGGCCAGATCTTCTATATCAAATAAGATTCTGAATGCCGTCTTGAGTTTCAATCCTTTGAGCATGGCTATTAAAAACCCAACAACAAAAAACAAGCTAATGGCCAAGTGCCTTGAAAAGACCGTCCGTATATTATTACTCAATTTAATCCGGTATCTTATTCACTTCGTCATTCCTCATTTAATGGCTATACTGAATTTGTCTACAGGCCAAATCCCACTGGCCCTCTCTTTCAAAAAGTATCACAGCATCTCCACCGCTTGAGCCAAGCTAAGGCCGAGATCCTCGATGATACATCACGAAAGAGACCCGCAGCAGCACCACCAGTAGCACAGGCAACAGATGCTGCAAAACGGCAGAAATTTGAAAGTAATACGGCCCAGCCGCCGGCTTCTCTGCCTTTCACTGGTCCTCCGACCTACGCAAACCTTTTCACACTTACTAGGGATGCTGCATTGACCAATTTTGATGCCCAAATACTACCAATTGACCTTGTTGTCCAGATCACACTTGCCACCTTCTATTCCGTGAATCAACAGACCTTGGACGTGGCTATTCAGGTCAGAGATACCCCCTAAATATATTGAATTTGACCATCAACTAAGATCTTTGAGTAGGCCGTGAGAGACCGCTACAGCTCTTTTCTTTCCAGGTCTAGTACACCACAGCCGCCTCAAACAGGCCAGCCATCATCCCAGCCCCCACAACTAGCCCTTTTAGCTGCCCAAGTTAGTCCTGAGATCGCAGCGAAGACGCCCACCACTCCACCGGGCTCTCCCCCTAGGCCTGTAGGGCAGCTAGCACTAATCCCTGAAGAGTCCAGAGGGAAAGATGTGGAAGATATTGAAGAGGATGAGGATATGGAAGACGAGTATCAAGTAGGTACCTACAAATTGCCTCCGCCCCCACCTCCAACTTCTGAGCAGCGCATTGAAGCAGCATGCGCAAACGTTGATCGTATGTTTGGCGTTCTTGATGGTCTTGACAAGGCCCCATTAGTGCAGAGAAAGAATAAGGGAGGGTTGATGAGAGTAGCGGCAAGTACTTGGGATAGGGATGGCTGGATTACCCTGATCGTAAGACTAGCTACACGAGGACTTGGCGCATGTGATGTCGAAGTCAAGAGCGAAGATGGTCGTATTCAGAGCATACCATCGGCTTTGGCTCAATATATTCGAGAGCGACTGCTCGCGTACGTCCTAGCTGATTTCAGGCAAAACCTGGATTCCGCAGTAACATGGCTGTATGAGGAATGGTATAACGATTCTGTTATGAGGGTTCAGCCTATGGGGGAAAGTCGGATCCGTCAGTATCCAATTTGGTTGGCCAAAGTGGTAGATGGAATATTGCCGTTTTTAGAGGCGAAGGACCGCTTGGTTATAAGATTTCTCAGCGAGGTTCCGGAGTTAAGCAGGGAGATTCTTAATAAATTTAAGATTCTATGTCTTGACCCAGATAGATCAACTCTTGGAATACAGATATTACAGTCAGTGCAACCCCCCATATAAAAGGTCACAGAGTACTGATGGTATATTGTAGCTACAATGCGATGCTCAGGCCCCCGGTTAGAGAGATATGTCTTGACTTATTTGAGGACTTCTACCATAATCGTAAGTCCTCCAGTTCACCACTTGTTAAACCCAGTTATACTAATATATCCGTATAGACAAGGAGCTTTCAAGCATTTCGGGAAAATTCTTGCGGAAATGGCGGCCTTTTGCTCTCGAAGCGTCTCCCGCGCTCAAAAAAGAAGAACCCGACAGCGCTATGAATGGCGTGCACCCCGAGTCTGCAGAAACGAACCAACCTTCATAGAGTCCCCACTTCCCGCTATACTTCTAGCATTGGAGATGTTCCTTTTCAAAAGCGCCTCTGCCGGGGCTGAGGCATGATCTCCCTGTTATGATGATATTTCCTTGTTATTCTTTACCGGTATGCATGGTACGGAGTTAGGTACCTCAAGTTATCATTCGCCTTGCTGTATTAATCTGTCTATCTTTGGGTGGGTCGTGGAGGTGGAAAGCACCAGCACTTGTGCTGCTCTATTTTTCTTTTCTGTTTTATTCCCGTCAAAACGTGTGGGTGGCTTTCTCTAGGTATAAAAACAATATGGCACCTCTTTTCATTTGACCGCTGCTGTCACTGATGTTACTGGTCAATTCTTGTATGATTACATGTACATTAAATACCGGCCCTTGGGCTTATCTGAGTCTCATTTGTGCACACTAAAATTCCTATTTTTTCTGTCTCCAGCCCGTGGTTCGAGCTAGAAGATCTCCCCAGATTACTGCATTGGGACTAGCAGTTCCCAACAAAACCACGATCTGGTCTCCGAGACTAACAAAACCACCATGAAGCAGCGTTACGTCTTGTTTTGCATAAATACTATATATAAAGCCTCGCATTGTTGGAGCCATGCCATAGGCCACAGTATCAGGCAACATCGATTCCATTGAGAACTATCTCGAACTTCTTCCCGCCAGATTGCTTCGGACGTGGAAGCTTTGGTCTGTGACGAAAGTGATCTGCAAACAACCTTCGGACCACCAGGGTCCAGTATCAAGGAGGATGTTCCCATTCAAAAGCTTTCTCCAGCGATTCATCTCCCCTGGGGATGACGACGACAATGACCCTCGCTATCCCCGCTGTGCAATCCCCCCCGTCGAAGCTCTCCGGATCGAGGACTCACTTGTGAAAAGAGATAGAGCGTTGACGCATTTGTTGAAGCTGAACCACCATACACATTCGGTGCTGTATAAAGGATATAAGGGCTTTCCATTTCATAATCATGTCGTCCATGTATGTATAATTCCCATATTACATTATAGACGATTGGGGGATAGGGGTTATTGACAGGGTATATATATTTAATATATAGCTTCTAGGTACTGCATACTTGTTTGGGGCGGATGAGAAGCAATTGCATGATCTGTATGAGCGTGAGGATGCGGATATTGACCCGTGGAAGGATAGCCCTGGGGAAGTTACGGGGGGGGATTGGAGGAAGTATTTGGGTGATGAAAAGTATCGACTCTGAGCCCCATAGATCGGAGGTAATTTATTGACTGACTCAATGAGAAAAGCTACCAGAGAGCTTTCCTGGATTTCTTTGAAGACGAGTTAGTGAGAGAGGGATATGACTGGAAGAAAGTCCTGATGGGGTATATGTTGAACGGGGAAACCCCATTACTGAACAGCCTTATTTGTGGATGTGAGTAATTCTTTATCTTTGAACCAATATTCTCCTTTGATTGAATGATGGGAGCTGATATCAACTTTCCATAAGTCGCACATCCACTCATACATTTCGGGGTAAATATTCAATATCTAATATTCCCCTTGGGGCCACTCCGTACCTAACTACATAAGTAGTACGCAATCGAACTCAACAGCCGCGAAGTGGCAATGGAAGCCCTCACCCTAACCGCAACATCTCACGACTTCCTACATACATACGTACCGATAGAAATACCCCCTCCCACGGACAAATCCACCTCAGACCCTCTAGAAATCCTAGCCCGAATCCGTGAAGACCCCAGATTCGATGGCATATGTGACAAACCTGGACCACATAACCAGACCGCCCTGTTTAAAACCCGGGAGGACGCTATCCTGGAATACTACAACCAGCTAGGTCTTGCGGAAAAAGGTTGAGGCTTATTACCTACAAACATGAACCATACAGCAACACAATCACTAACTAGCAATTTCATGATTTAGGGCTAGATAGCATCCTACAATCACTTACCACCACTACAGTTTTAATGCTAACCACAACCCACAAGATCGATAATCCGCAATTCGATTTCTTCTTATGTCATGCCCTCACCGCATTATACGCCGTGCGGACAATCCTCCCCATACTCCCCGCAAAGCACCACACACGGTTGATACGGAGTCAATGGCTGTTGATGATTTACGTCTATCTCACACAAATGAGGCCTAGTCTCAAGCCTGAGCTGGTATCACGTGGGAAGGTGGGCATCAGCAAAGGTTGGGAGTATGTTAATAAGAGGGCGTTGGAGAGAGGATTGACATCGGAAGTGCATTATATGAAAGGTTTGTCATATTTTTATCCTGTATGACATCGAGGATGTAAAGACTGATAGGAGTGGTCCATATAGCCCTGCGAACGATGAGAGAGTTTCCAAAGCTGTATCCACAGGATGGGCAGTTCTATCTCTTAGCGGCTACGAAATTCGCGGAGGAGTTTCAGGAGTGGGTGGGTTTTGAGTATGCAAAGGATATGGTGGATATAAAACCCTGACCATCGTGTTTATGTATGCACGAGTCGATTTATGCACATTTTTACGAGACTACATAAGTAGCATAATATATATATACCTTTCCATATTCATATTGCGCCATAATTACACAATTTTCTTTTCACAACGTCCATATCGTACATAATCTCACCAAATCATGCCAGAAAACTAATAAAAAAAGAATAGAAGCAAATTAAAACGCCCATAGGTCAGCCAAGGTATCCCCCCTCATAACCTGCTTTAAACCCTTCACCGTATCCTCCCCCTCCTTCTCCCCTTCCGCCGGTAGTGGTGGTGCAATCGTAAATATCCGCTTCGGTATATCATACTCTACTACCGGATCATTCTTAATATTCTTCTTCAACTCCGCATCAATCATCTACCCACCAACAAAAAAATTAGTATACACGCAGTTTGCTAAATAGGAGCTCAAATTGGGGGTCTCGTTGTGGGGTAACACTTACACTCGCATAACTATGATCCAGAAAATCCTCCAACTTATAACTCTCCTTTGTAAACTGCTCACTAACAATCCTCGCCAGAGTAGCTACACTCGGGTGGTAATGTCCCTGTAACATGACTAATTCCCAAAGACTCGATTCAATCGCATTCGTCTTCATTGGGTCGGGTTCGTTCGTATCGAATGGATCTTCATATCCCTCTTTCCTCGCAGCATCCCTATCGTACCGTTCCCGGTGAACCATAAATGTACAGCTCGGGTGTGATTTGAGGAGGTTATAGACTAGTGGAACGACAATGACGATTGCTGACGGGGGAGCAGTGAGTGTGAGGCGGGACATGCGCTTTATAAAGCTTGCAACGAGGTTGGCGGGGAGGTGAGTCGAGTTTAAGAAAATCTCTACGAGGCGGAAAAAGCGAGAGCGGTATCTCACATGCATGAGATTCCTGTCGAATAAAGCATATAGCTTCTCGTAAAAGTTCGGGTAATCGAGGTTCTTAGCTTTGATGAGCTCAAACAGGCCGTTGAGGGCGAGGATGGCCATGACGGAGCCTTGGTTGTAGCAGTCGGTGAGGAAGTCAAAGAGAAGGTGTGGGTGGGTGAAGTAGGGAACTATGGAGTGCGTCATTGAGGAGAGGACGAGTTTCTGTTCGTCAGGGGTGAGCGAGAAGCGGAGGGCGGCGAGCCAAAGGTCGGAGAGTTGTCCACGGTGGGAGATGGGGGAGATGATGGGAGGGGTGGAGCTCTTTTTTGATTTTTTGATTGGAGGGGTGAGCACGTAGAAGGGGGAGAGGGTGTACGATTTGGGGTCTTTGGGGAGGTTTTGTAGGGAGAGGAGGACAGTGAGGAGGTTAGAGCGGAAGAGGGGGATAGAGGGGGAGGTGAGGGCTTGCTCGGCGAGGGTGCTGGTGGGTGGAGGTAGAAGGTTAGCTGCGGGTTTTCGGTGAGTGAGGGGGGGCTTTGGGGGAATTTCTCACAGAGTGACAAAGAGAAATGAGTATCGAACATCGTGGTATTCATCCAGCCATTTCTGCACAAACTCATCTCGTAGCGTAGCATGCTCTGAGAAATCCGTATATAGTACCCCCTTCGCAATTCTCGCCATCAAGTCATGCGGGAAGAAATAGTCATCCCCAGGACCCTTTAAATGCGCGCCTTCCTCCTTGACCAACTTCATCAACAGCGTCAATGCTGTAGTCTGGTAACTCACTTCCCCACTTCCAAGCAAGGTGGATAGTTCCTTTAAGTAGTCCCTATACCGCTCCTTTAACCATACTAGCAACTTTGCTTCCGCGGGGGTATCTGTGTCTTTCTTCTTCTTCATCCTGCCCATGGCGAATAGGCGGCAGAAGGTCCGGCATAGCGAGACCGCAGAGGTGATTCCGAGGGAAGGGGAGGAAAAGTCTTGGAGGGAGGTGAGGAGAGTGATGATGTGGTTGTAGTTTCGGGGGGACTCGATGATGAGTTCTTCGAGTTCGAGGATGCGGGATTGTGTGAGCTCGGGGTCTTGGTCTGAAGCTGGGACTACAGCGGATGAGGTGGCTTTTGAGGCTGGTTTGGGAGAGCTGCCTTTGCCCTTTTTTGAAGTTGAGGTTGGTTTTGTGACTTCGGACCTCTTTCTCTTTTTCCCGTTTGCAAGCTCTGAGGGTGCCATTGATTGCGGTGGAGCTGGCCGTACCGGCTTTGTCGACTTCTGGCCTGCTCGTGTCCTTTTCGTACAGTAGATCTTCGGTGCGTCGGAAATATGTGCCCCCTCTCTGTCTTTGTGCCTGTTCTCAGCAGTTGTGTACTGCCAGAAGCCGTCTACTTGCTGAAGTATGATTGATACTGGAGTTCCACCGTAGTTGTCCGCGAATCTCTGGCGAAAATCTTCAAAATTTCCATGTCACCTGACACCAACCTAAACCCTTCACCCGCCTTGGCTAGGCCGGAAGATCTCGGTTTTGATCTCATATCATCCCGCAAATACATACTGCCAATACCCCCCCGCCGACGTCAACACTCCCGCACAAGCGAATCCCCCCCCGACTTAACTCATCTCCTCTCATACATATAGCAGCACAATGTCTATGCGGCTAAGCAAGGGATTGATCGGTACGTTGCGTTTCAATGGGTTGCCCCACTTCCGAGGGTGATGAGCGAAATTAGGTGGACGGCCCCGGGAGGGTCGGGGGGAGAAAGGGCTCAATGGATTGGCCGTGGAACTGTATTTTGCTATATACAAGCAATTGATGCTAACCTAATCCCACCCCCGCAGGAGCCGCCGCTCGCCTCCGCCCAACCGCTACCCTCCCACGAGCCATTGTCCCAGCCCTGGTCCGCTACCAAAGCACCTCCCCTAACGTCCCTACCGATCCCAAGGGCAAGGCCAACTTCATCCTCGACTCCCTCCCAGGCAGTACCCTCGCCTCCAAGGCTGCTATCCTCTCCGCCACCGCGGGTGTCTCCGTGGCGGCTATCTCAAACGAGCTCTACGTCGTCAACGATGAGACTCTCGTCGCTTTCTGCCTTCTCTCTGTCTTCTGGGCAGTGGGGAAGTACGGTGGACCAGCGTACTCCGAGTGGGCGACTGCTCAGTCCCAGAAGATTAAGGATATCTTAAACAGTGCTAGGGCGGACCATACTCAGGCTGTCAAGGAGAGGATCGACTCTGTCTCCCAGTTGGGAAGCGTTGTTGATGTCACCAAGGACCTTTTTGCTGTTTCAAAGGTACGGATATTACCTAGAGTTACGATATTATTGGTTTAGATGGGAATGGGAGATTCATTTGTTTTTGTGCTTGTGCCATATAGGAAACCGCCGAACTCGAGGCCAAGACCTTTGAGCTCGAGCAGCGCGTCCAGTTTACCAACGAGGTCAAGTCCGTTCTTGACTCCTGGGTCCGCTATGAGGCCCAGGTTAAGCAGCGCCAGCAGAAGGAGCTTGCGAAGACTTTGATTAACAAGGTCAAGAAGGAGCTCGAGAACCCTGCCGTCCTCAAGCAGATTTTGGTGCAGAGCGTTACGGATGTTGAGAGTATGTTTTGCACCTGACTCTCACGTTTCATAATTTAAATCTCAACTGACTTGTTTCTTCTTTTTTCTCTTCCTCTAGGGATTATTCAACAGAAGGCTTAGATTTGTGCAATTGCGCTACGGCCAGGACGATAAAGCAGTCAATGTGTACTACTCTTACTTACTTTTTAACACACAATCCCCTAAATAGCATCCGTAAAGTATAAAAATTCCTGTTAGATATTTCCTTCCGTATTTTGTTTGAAGCACCCGGTTGGCTGGGTGGTTAGTTTGTTGGTTGGGCGGCGGCGGAGTGTATGTAAATGAGATAGAACGGCCCGAATACTAACAGAACTTGAATCCACTGTTGCCCTTGTATTCCTAGTATTCCTAGTACTCCTTGTATTGTGATATGTATCCGTATTATTGTAACATGAGCAGCTGCCAGTAGCTGCCTTACCCGAGCAAACGGCGGGTCTTCATTGGTCCACAGACAAACAGGGGTCTGGGGTCACGCAAAAGGTGCAAATGACTGACATGCCGAAATCCACCCTGCATGGCAATTGCGTTACTCACTCAGACAACATACACACACGCAAACAGGGATGCTTGCGCATTCATCCATTCATTCCATTCATTCATACCTTTCGCACTCATGGTGTTGAGGCGTGGGGTTTGCCTTGCTGGGTATGGCGCTGCCTGCATATGTATGGCGCCGGTCGCTCTTCCTGGGGGAAGGAAAGCTAGGGGGGTTGGGTCCTTACTCTAACTTTACGTTTACAGTCGCAACTTGACTGGGCTTTGTTTCTTTCTTTTCTCCCTGCACATCGGGTGAGATTGAATAAGCTCAATTGGTTGGATGTGTGAATGTGTGAATGTGGATGTGATTGTGAATGTGCAACGCCGAAGGGTTTGACTCAAATATTGACTATTGGCATCAAGTACTCTTACGACAATAAGCTGGGGGGCACGCGGCGCGAATAGGGCTGAGGTTTATTGTCTGTTTGAAGCAAACCCCCGTGGTGGCCATGAATGACGGGGCAAGGAAACTTTGTTTTCGTGTACCGGTCAATAATACCAACAACAGAGCATTCGGAGAGCTACATATACCAACAGCAAACGTGTGCACTCGATTTTGTTCATTTATCGTTGACGCCATATACCACAGCTAGCGGATAGCGGAGCGGAAGGGAAGAGGGGAGGTGATAGTGAAAGAGGTGATAGGAAAAGAGGTTATAGGAAAAGAGGTTATAGGAAAAGAGGTTATAGGAAAAGAGGTTATAGGAAAAGAGGTTATAGGAAAAGAGGTGATAGGAAAAGAAGTGATAGGAAAAGAGGTTATAGGAAAAAAGGTTATAGGAAAAGAGGTGATAGGGAAAAAGGTGATAGGAAAAAAGGTGATAGGGAAGAGTTGATACCAGGATATATGGCGAGGATACGCTCTGCTGAACGGTCAGCTGCTACTACAAGAGCGACAGCAATAACATCAACAACAATATCAACTTCAACGATACCCACATCTACACAGCAGCCTAGAGGAAGCAGCCGCACCCGCACCCGCACCTGCACGACGAGGCGTTTACGAAGCTCTGTAGGTCCTGAGGGCAGCCAGCGGCAGAGCCAGTCATCATCAATACCTTTAGCACAGCAGTCATCAGTAGCAAGACGTACCCACATAGGCAAGCATCTGCGAAGCTCTATAGACCATGAGGGCCAACAGGGGAGCCAGCCTACAAGTTATCAACCAGGGCGACTGCCAAAGCGTCGACGGATTCCTCCGAGTCCTAGGGATAGCCAGCCTACAAACTATCAACCGGGGCAAGTACAACAGCAAACCAAACCTCACACCCGACCAACTAAACCTCTCCAACCATCGCCCTCCTCCTCCCGGCCCAAATATGCTCAAAACAGCGCATCTCCCCGCCGACCGGTCAAACATGGACCCCCTTCTAATCAACCACACAGCACAAAGTGCCCCCAACCAACCCCATTTCCCATTCCCCCTCCACCACAGCCAGGATCCCGCCTCCTAATACACACCTCCGCCCCCAGAAACCCCTCCCAAGATGCCCTCTACCAAAAGCAAGCTGTGGCCGTCCTGCGCGGGTTCGGAGCCGCAGCATACATGTCCCTCTCATCCACCTCCTTTGAGCTCGGGCCGCCCTACGGCGACGACGAGGAATCGATCCCTGATAGACAGGTCGACCCGGGAGATGCGTGGATGGACGCGGTGAGGGAGGAGGAGTTGGCGTCGTATTATGATGAGGATCTGGAGGCTATGTTTAGGAGATTTGATGTGCCAAGGGTGGAGGCTGCAAAACTGGAGAATAAACCCCAGAAGGAGGTGGAGGTGGAAGAAGGTAAAGTGGTTGATGGGGTGGTTGGTGGAATGGTTGATGAGGTGATTATGGAATCGCCCCCAGAGGTGTCGGAGGATGATAGTCAGCAATATGCCCAGAGAAGGGAAAAGCTACCAGCGCCGCGTCGATACTCTTCTGGGTTGGGGTTTTTGTTGCCGGATGTGGAGAGTTGGGAGGGGTCAGGGGGAAGTATCCCCGAGTCTCAAGCCCAAGACGGAAACACCGTGGAGGTCCCAAGCTCACCGATACTTCCACAGAATAGGGAAGATGTGAATGTGGACGGTGAGGAGATGGGAATGCATGTTCCCTCTTCTCAGCCGGGCGAATCAGTGAAGGGAATCGCAGGAACAAGTTTCCCGGAAATTTTGACAGGGGATTTGACGAGTCCGGAGTTTTTGACTTCCGAGTCGGTGAAGGGGGGGAGGGGAGCGCAGAAGGGGAAAGGAAAGGGGAAGCAAAAAGATTTTCGGGGGCAGGCAGGGCTTAGTTCCCCGGCGTATCAGGTCTTGCGGGAAAGTGCTCTGAATACACCGGCACCACAGAGGCAGAGGTCTTCACAAGATATTCTGTCTACCCCACCTCCACTTCAGGGTAATAAGCGGAAGCGGGGGGGGGGAAGAAGTGGCAGCATTGGCTCACAGGGGCAGGCTAGAGCTCAGGCTCAGGCCGTACCTAGATCTCCCGCCGCCCAAAGCCCCCGGGAAGCAGGGCCTACACCCCACTCTGTAGCTGCGCCTACTCGTTTTCAGACCACCGAGAAACCGTCCCAAGAAGCACCAACGCCTCCCGTCAGGGGTTCTCGAATAGAGAAAGCAAAAAGGGATAATGCCAAGGGCAGATCAAA
>Ga0307511_10004226_pt1 | contig 14659 bp, 20 predicted proteins | sample 13_EM_MG_FD_200266 | JGI IMG/M metagenome (GOLD analysis project Ga0307511, IMG submission 200266) | Populus trichocarpa ectomycorrhiza microbial communities from riparian zone in the Pacific Northwest, United States - 13_EM | ecosystem: Host-associated > Plants > Roots > Unclassified | place... | reverse complement strand
ATCTCCCTTCGGGCGTACCAACGAAGACCGATTTAGGTCGGGCGCAATGTGTAGTCAGGGTGCCAGAGGGACGTCGCACTCCTTATTCACCGGTATGTCCACCATTCCCGAATGACATCCTTGCGGTGCCAGCTGAGAAAGCGAGAGCTATTTTCTACACGAACGTTCTACACCAACAGAACAACTAAATTTCTTGGAAACGATATTGTGAGTCGTGACAACGGCAACCCAACTCATCGCGGTCGGACTCTGTGCGTTGAGAGCGAGTGGAGGACTGCGATCTATCCACGCCTACGAAGAGTGACCCGAACCGAGCGCATCAGACAATAACCTCAGAGGCGTGAATGCTCCTTCAACTTTCACGGGGATCAGCTTCCAGATCCGCCAGGTTTCGCGCGCACGCAATGATTCATCCTCACGGAGTAGCACCTGGAACATCAATCTAGTTAGCTGCAGCTCACAGGTGTTGGGGAAAATGTCTGACCGCGGTACCATCCGCAGCGCAGCCCGCATTCAGATCCCACATCGCGGCCGACGTCCCCAAGTACAAACTAACATACGGTAAGCGTGACGTCCCGGTGTTGTTAGGGGGTCCGAGTCTGCCGGACATATTCAAACCCACAGTGCTCCTTGTCCTCGGCGATCACGAGCCTCCAAGACATGGGGTATGGGGTGACGCAGAGACCTAGTAGACCATCCCCTCCCACCTCGTGCGTTGGAACATAAAACTGCTCAGGCTTTCCCGGCTAAACCTTGGTTCCTCGTTGTTAGACATGCGGTGATGAAATCGGAGGGTCCGAAGAAAGAAATCCGCACGCTCACCCTTTGTACGGAGTATCCAGCCCCAAGGGGTTTGATTTCCCACTTCTAATCGTCAGACACATGAACCACAGGCCACTAAAACGGACGTACAAGACCCCTTCCCTCCCAAAGAGCTGTGGCCGGTCGACAACATACTTCTCTCGAGTGCTCATGGATGTCCATGTAGGTCTGGCTAAAAAGGTTCTGAATTTTGTAGATTCCTGGTTTTAGCTTTCCATCTTCGAAGATGGATAAAGAATCGCCAGCTATCGAGCTCAGGGTCATGATGGATTGAGAGTCACTGGTCGTTGAGCTCGGGGTCATGGTCAGGGTGAGCACGACAGTTTCGGGCCCCTGTGCTTGTTTTTTGTCCCCCTGCCCAAGAGGTCGCGTGACCAAGGGCCCCCGATTAATTCCCCCTCACCCGCAGTCTCCGCTCTGGAACACCCCTTGGCGCCGCTAATGGAGGTAAAGAACTGGTACTATACGCTAACGTTACATACAGAGAGACCAAACGGAAACCCCTCAAGCGGCTTCTACTCGATACCTCTTACGGGTGGTGACGGTGGTGGTAAGGACAGTGACCTCGTTCACTGTTGTGCCGAACTCGTCACTATCGGACCCCATGTATCGAACCTGAGCGGAGGACTGCCCGGTTGCGTCCCCGTCATATGAAGGAAGGCAGCCCGAACCAACCGTTTCGAACGGCGACTTGGAAGGCGCGAAAACTCCTTCAACATTGACGGGGATCAACTTCCAAATCCTCCAGGCCCCAAGCCAGTGCCCATCATCATAGACCAGCACCTGAAACGCAGACCACTTAGTTCGAGTTCACTGGAATCGTGAACGGCAGGTGACCTTTGTACCATCCGCACTGGAACCGGCACCATTTAGATCCCACATGATGTTCGTCGTTCCCCAGCGCACACTGATGTATAATAAGTTTGGTGCTCTGATATCGTTAGGAACCCCAGGACGGACCGGACGTATTCGAACCCTTGGTGCGCCTCATCCTGGACGATCTCGATCTTCCAAGCTACGGGATACGGTGCGACGCCGAGGCTTTGACCCCCGTTTCCCAGCCCGCGCGACGGAAAGCAAAACTGCTCTGGTTTCCCCGGCTCGACCTGGGTTTCCCATAGTCAAACTTAACCATACGGTGACGGAGAGGCAAGCAAGAGAAATTGGGCAACTCACCCTCCGTACGGAGTATCCAGCCCCGAGAGGCTTGACCTCCCACTTCCAATCATCAGATACACGGACAACAGACTGAAGAACGGACGTACAAACCCCCTTCCCTCCTCGAGAGCTGTGGCAGGTCTACAACACACCTCTCTCAGGTGTTCGTGGACATCCATGTAGGTCTGAGCGCGGAGGTTCTGGATTTTATAGATCCCTGGTTTGAGTTTCCCATCTTTGAATATGGATAAAGAGTCGCTGGTCGTCGAGTTCAGGGCCATGATCAGAGTGAGGAAAAAAGCGTGGCGAACACGAGAAGGTCGTGTTTTTTATGATACCCCGGCATGTGCCGGCCGAACCCTTCCCCCATAGGTATGTATGATACCAATAGCGGCTACCATAATTGCCACGCGAAAGGGCGTCAGCTGAATGAACAACGAGAGACTACGGTATCGACTGTTTGCCTTGTTTGAGATACAGACGGAAGTTTGGCGCGCTCCTGGACTTGTTCAATCGCCTCCCGTTGATTCCCTGCTCGGGCGCTCATGGTCGAAGGTGGTATCCCTAACCTCAGGCGTTCTGAGCCGACATTTCCGACCAGATGGCTACCTTGTTGCACATCTTTCACATTGACACGCTTGCCATAGCCGAGTATCCCCTAGCAGTCTCAACTGAGATAACCGGCTGGTCGTTTACTACGCTCGGGCCTGACCGGGCGCTTCAGGAGACGACCGCGGAGAACCCTCGAATTCCAATTTCCACATCTGCCATGCAACGCCCGCCGTATCCGCGACTTTCACCTGAGCGGTGAACCTTTCAGCTACAGTTGATTGGTACCGATGAATGGTGGATCACCTTGGTGCCGTTGTCACGGCTACCCGCGCCCCATAGATCCCAAGTCTTCGTCTGGGTCCCCAATAAAAGCTAGCGTAGATCGAGTCAGTACGCTGTCCTGATACGTCAAGTAACGCCAAGCTCCGACCAGACGTATTCATGTCCACGATGTATCTCGTCGTTGACGATTTCAACTCTCCAAGCCACAGGATAACCGTTTACGAAGAGCGGAGTCCCGCTGTTGACCCCCTCCATTGGGGTACAAAACTGCTCGGGTTGTCCCCATCCGACCTGTTCGCATTGTTCAACACACAACGGCGGATAACGGGCCGGGTCGTGAAACTAACCATCTGTACCGTGTACCCAATTCCAAGGGGCTTGATTTCCCACTTCTGAGCGTCAGATACTCGAACGGGACGGCAGCACACTTCCTTTGAGTGTTGGTGGACGTCGAGGTAGGTCTCAGAGCGAACGTCTTGTAAATTCCCGGCTTCAGTTTTCCATCTTCGAAGATGTGGGGGGGATCAGCCGTCGATTTCTGGGTCATGGTCGACAGGGTAGGTTCGGCGATGTGGGGAATAGGAGCAGTCACGGTGCTATTACCAAGCGCCGAGGGCCATGTGTCCGCCACACTTCCGCCTGGTGGGTGACGCTCGTCCCCACATTCCACAGTTCCCGTTCGCACATCATGACTTTAACCCCGACAGACGACTCCGAGAACGCCTCTCCGTGGTGCTAATGTGGGTAACAAATCACTATTACGCCAAGTTTACATACGGATGGAACGAACAGACACTCCTCAAGCGTCTTCGACCCGATATCTCCTACGAGTCGTAACGACAATGTCGTTTACTACTGTACCAGTCCGTCACGCTCCGGCTCCACGCGTTGAGTGCACGTGGAGGGCTTCCCTGTGCCCCCTTCGTATGGAGGAAGGGATCTCGGCTTCAGAAACCCCCCTTCAACGTTTACAGGGGTTAACTTCCGCATCTGCCAGATATCTGATGCTTCATGATAGGTTACGACCTTCAGTTTCAAGTGTGTTAGCCACGGTTCATTGGGATCAACGGTCAACACATCTACTTCGCGCCGTTGTTTCCACAACCCGCTCCGAGATCCCAACGGGTTTGTTTGTTTCCCCAGTGAAAACTGAAACGAAGTGCTAGACCACCGCTCGAATATGTCAGTGAGCACCCCATCTGACCGGACGTATCCATATCCATGGTGATTGCCGTCTTTGACGGTTTCAACTCTCCAGGCCATAGGATCTGGGCCGACACGTACCGCAGCCCAATCCTGGAACCCACCTAACGGGGTAACAAACTGTTCGTGTTCTCTCGGGTCGAACTGCATTTGACGGTCACATTCAGTGGCAGGGATCGCGGGGACCGGTAGCTCACCCTCTGTACTGAGTACCAAGCCCCAAACGGTTTGACCTCCCACTTCAAATCGTCAGATAGACGGACCACAGGTGAGGTGTCGACGTACGATTCCCCTCTCGAGCCTTCCGGCGGGACGACAAGACGCGTCTCTCGAGTACGCCTCGATATCGAGGAAGGTTTCAGTGTGGACGCTCTTGATCTTGTATATCCCTGGTTTTTTTTTCAGCCGGTCGCCCTCGAAGATGGAAGAGGAGGTCACGGTTGACGGAAGTGGTACGACAACGGAAGAACGACTCGGAGAGCAAGCGGTGGTAGTGCCGTTATAAAAGCCAACAGACGCCCGCCACACTTTCACCAGTGTCGCTTAAGCGCTTAATTCCCTCTGCCTATGTTTTCATATTTCTCACTTACGCACTATGTTCCTTACAGAAAATCCTATTTTGCTAATACCAGTGAATATTCCGGACCAGGTGAAATGCAGCTGGGTTTAACGCCCCCCCGGGCCCGATTCCGACCTTCATCGATCATCAATTCACTCATGGTCGAAGGTGGCACCTCCAACCTCAGGGGTATATCAGGCAGCCCGACCTGGTTGCACCCTTTACGCATCGGTGTGGTCATCGTTGCAGAAGGTCTCCGAGTGGCGCTAGCTGAGATAACAGCAGGTCGTTTACTAGGCAGGTATATATTACACACAGGCAAAACAACAGGAATTAGTCAAGGATCTTCAACTCGATACTTCTTGCGAGTGGTGATGACAGTGGTGGTTACCTCGGTAACAACTGTGCCGAAATCGTCGCGCTCTGACTCGGCGTATTGAGTGTGAGTGGAGGACTCCCCAGTTGCGGGCCTATCATACGAAGGAAGGGAACCCGAGTCAAGCGTTTCGGATGATGACAGTGGTGGTGTGGACACGCTCTCGACCTTCACGGGGATCAACCTCCACATCTTCCAGGCAGTGCCTGACGTATCGTCGTAGAATTTCACCTGAGAGATGAACTTGTCAGCCACAGTTAACTGGTATCGATGAACACCATGTCACCTTGCTGCCGTTGTTGCATCTGGCATTACCTCCCGTTAGATCCCAAAGCATCTTTGTGTGACCCCAGTAAAAGCTGGTATAGACCATCAGTAAGGTTATCTGGGATGCAGGGCAACATCCAGCTCTGACCGGACATATTCGAATCCATGATGCATTTCATTGTCGACGATTTCAATCCTCCAAGCCACAGGATAGGCGGCGACATAAAGCGGGGTCCCTTCACTGATCCCCTGCACCGGAGTACAAAATTGTTCGGGTGTTCCTGCTTCGATCTATTCGCGTTGCTCGACATATGATACCAGGTGGTGAGCGCCACACAACGCACCCTCTGCACGGTATACCCAACCCCAAGGGGTTTAATTTCCCACTTCAAAATGTCAGATATGTGAACAGCAAGTTACAAACGCGGACGTACGAGACCCCTTCCGTCCTCAAGATCCCGAGCAGGACGGCAGCACACTTCCTTTGAGTGTTGGAGGACGTCAAGATAGGTCTCAGTGTAAAGGTTTTGGATCTTGTAAATCCCTGGCTTTAGTTTTCCAGCTTCGAAGATGCGAGAGGAGTTAGCGGCCGATTTCAGCGTCATGGCTGACGGAGGAAAAGGGGCAACGTGGGGGACGGTTACGATCTATTACATATCGTACACAGACATGCGTCCGCCACACTTTCAGTTTCACAGGGTGACTAGCGCTCGTCTCCCACATTCCACATTCCCGTTTGTACACCATGGGCCTAACCTCGACGGACGACTCCGTGTCAATATTCAAAGATGGCAAACTCAGGCCGGGTGTCTACAAGATCCAGAACATCGTAGGCCAAACATATGTCGACATACGGGAACATGCCAGGGAACTGTGTTGCAGACCCGCCACAGTTCTTGAGGGAAAAGGATTGGTGGGTTCGGGTCCCCCGTATAACTCTCATCGTCGTAGTTATGATCACTTCAGTGGGAAATCCTCCCTTCTGGTTCCGGTTATACCATCCGCAGGGTGCGGTGTTACATTGCTTTCTTTTCGCCGCATCGGACTGAACAGAGAGGAACGTAGCTCGAACCAGGCAAACCTGATCAATTCTGCATCATGCTCGTTGGGTTGGGAAACGAAAACGTCGTCTCCGTCGCTACCTTCCCTGTGGCTTGGAGGATGGAGATAGTCCACGATGAGCGTTATCGCGGATCCGAATACGTTCGGTGAAGTCTGACACAATTGAGATTGGACTGAAGTCGTTCACACCTTCCAGCTTTTTCTGGGGCACGACCAACATGACTTGGGACCTCGCAGATTTCGGGTCTGACAACGATCGCACACGAGTCAGCCGTTCCACGACCACACTTGGGATTGCCACTAAAGCATCTGCGATCTAGGTACAGCTCAAGGATAACTGCGACTTCGAACCTTGTAGGATTTGGAGACTGATTCCAGTGAGGCTAGATGCCAAGTCTCAGTGCGTACCAGGAGGGACGGCGAACTCTGATCCCATCCCAGGATCGAGTTCCCTCCCACCGTACGACGGGAACCCAGGAAATCAACATTGCACCTGTTCTCATCAAACCACGGAAGCGAACGATGACGGGTTTGGAACGACCGTCGTTGAAGTTACTGTCTCCACCACGACGAATACTGTTACTACACGAAAGAAATATCGGGGGGAATGAGAGCTTCATACTGGTGGAGGTGTTTCCGTAGTCGGGTAGCTGTATCATATGTCAAATTGATATTTGTTCGTTCAAACGTTCATACGTCGGGAGGGGCCCTGGGTGGCCACAACGAAAACCGTCCGGCGGCCATCCGGTGTGCTTGGGTCCGACTGCAGAAGGATCGACGGTTGCGAACAAACGTGTCGACGTCGGATCAAATCGATGCCACACGATTCCCTCCGTTTTCCCCCAGTCCTTATCCCTCTACATTGCAAACTCGCTCTAGTGGTCACTAGTCAATAGCGAATACGCTGGCGTCTCTACCGGTACGTTTGTCTCGCACTTCACCACACCGGTGATCTGACCGGCAAACCCTCAAGCACTCCCCAAGAACGAGTCCGACTCCCGTTCCCCGCAAGTGCGCTCCCCAGCGAAACCCCGTACATATCCTACTGTTCACCCATCCTGGATCCTCACCGGCACCTATTCACCAGGTGCCCCCCGCCAAAGACCTTACCCAATCCCGAACTGTGAGGCAAGATTTATTGTACAGCCCACGAGAAGGTGAAGCCTGGCCTGATGCCCGTTCATGGAAAAACGCGGGTGAGGAGGTCAAGGCTCGACAGCGTCGTGCTAGACGCACGTCACCTCCGCCGCGATAGGGTAAGTGCTTTGTGTTCTTCGGAGAAGTTGACACGTTGCCCTATTTCTCCCCGATCTCTGGCAGACCATTTCCATTGCGATGAACCTGGTGGGATGAAGAGACCCTTATCGTTAACATGTTTCGGCGACCCAGAAGAACATACGATGTCATACACCGAGAGGCAACACTCTAAAACTCGCCTCGCCGCTCTGAACCTCCTCTGTCCAGAAGCGTTCTTGGATCCCTCGACGCGGAGGGGTTGGCTCACCCCTGTAGTGCTCATCAACTTCGGGCTGTTGGATCGATTCTTCACGTACGGTGAGACGCGTTTGTGCGATGATACCCATCTGACTGACATCCACTGTTCGGTTTTTACCAGCTCCCGAGAGAGGCTGATTCAGGGTTATTTGATCACGTTAGCAGGAATGAAAATTCCACTTTCGCTCATGAAAAGCCAGCAACCAGGCCGTGACCTGCTCGGCAACATCCTTTGATTCCCCATCTCTCTGCTCCAACAAAGACATTACATTCCCTGCCAGCGCCACCTGCAGATATGACCCCGGTGTATGTTATATTGTGTCTTGTATGTTTTTTTTTGTCGGTGACATGACGACGACTCATTGTCCATGCCGTTCGTGACAATCTTCAAGATTACACCAACCCAGGGTGTACGTGGTGAGTATGGGAGGGAGACGATCGCTCCCCACTCTGGATCGCCTCCTATCGATTTAGATCAGCGCAGACTCAGGAAAGACCGCCACGCCTTTAAGCTTCAAGCTCGCCCCCACATTGTTTCATGTTAAGTACACATGCGGGAGAACGTTTTGTCCTAATACGTGGATCCCCACCGATGAAGGTCGACGTCGGCTTGAAGAGGGGCAGGAGATTACGAACGCTCACCTGATATACAACCATGGCGAGAACAGAAATCTGGTAGATCGTTAGACCCGCCCACTCCCCGCTCGTATATCCGTGGTAAATCGCGGGACCAACCTAGTCAGGGACTCGAGCGCAGACCAGCCCGAGCCACCCTGATCACTAGAAGTCCATTCAACGCACCTTTCCGGCGGGGCCCAACTTTCCGTCCCGCAATATTCAGTCGCTCAAGGTCGAATGTGGTGGGTTCAATCTTGTTCATATGGCGGGTACCTGACTTGCAATTATCCGGGAACAGTAGACAATGGGGGCTACCTTGTCGCATCCACCGCGACAATTCCTATCCGTTACAAAGTCCATCTCTGTGGTGCTAATGGGGATGACGAATCACTACTGTACCAAATTACATACGGTCAGAGCAAACAGAAACTCCTCAAGTTTCTTCAACCCGATATCTCTTACGAGTGGTAACGGTACTGGTAGTGGTAACGACAGTGACCTCGTTTACTATCGTACCGAATTCGTCGTCCTCCACGCGTTGAGTGCGGATACCCCCTTCGTACGGAGGAAGGGGTCTTGGCTCCGGCGTCCCGGGGGGTGGCGTGAACCCGCGTTCAACGTTCACAGGAATTAACTTCCACATCTGCCAGACCTCTGAGGTTTCCTGATGGGTTACGACCTGAGAGGTGATACATTGGGTTAGCCACAGTTCATTGGGATCAGTGGTTTGCACCTCACCTTCGCACCGTCATCTCGACAACCCGATCTGATGTGCCAACGGATTTGTTCAGCTCCCCAGTGAAAACTGAAACGAGGTCTCAATCCGTCACTCGAATACATTGGTGAGCACCTGATCTGACCGGATGTATCCAAATCCACGGTGATTGCTGTCTTTGACGATTTCAACCCTCCAAGCCACAGGATATTCGCCGACGCGCAGCGTAGTATAATTCTGGATCCCATCCAACGGGGTAACAAACTGTTCGGGCTCTCCCGGGTCAAACTACGTTCAACATTCACATTAGACGACAAAGGTCGTGTTGGATGAGACTTAGTAGGCTCACCCTCTGTACCGTGTACCCAGCCCCAAAACGTTTGACTTCCCACTTCAAATATTCAGATAGATGAGCCACAGGTGATGGTTATCGACGTACGATCCCTCTTCCCTCTCCGAGTCTCCAGGTGGGACGACAACACAGTTCCCTCGAGGGCACCTCGATATCGAGGAAGGTCTCAGTGTAAACGTTCTTGATCTTGTATATCCCTGGCCTCAGTCTGTCATCCTCAAATATGGGAGGGGCGGCCATGGTCGATGGAACAAATACGAGAACGGGGGAGAACGAGAGCAAGTCGTGGTGGTTATGTGAGCCAACAGACGCCCGCCACACTTTCACCATCACTCAAGCGCTCGATTGCCTCGGTTCATGTCCCCACGTTTCCATGATTCACAATTACGCACCATGTTCCTGACCTCACGGATGCCTCCACGTCCGGTTTCAAAAATGTAACACTCTAACGAGGGATCTACAAGATCCAGAAATCGCCCGGCGGGCGTATCTCGACACCAGAGATCCCAGCTCTAAATGAGTATGTCGCCTACCCACCACAGCCCTGCTCGCGAAGGCCGGAATCGAAGGCACGATGGGCAATCGGCTTGGTAAAGTAAGAGGTTCTGTCGAGGTGAGTGAAAGGCCGGGGAATTGATTGAACGGCAGGGCACAGTGGGTAGAGTAAGGTCAGAGACGTATACTAGGCGTCCGATGCGAACGTTTGAACGTTTGTAAAGGCAGGATCCTGTGGCGGCGATGAAGGCGCATAGTAGTGGCTTGCCATACCGCGACCACACACCAGACGGAACTGAGCAGAGCACACCTAATGATCCACAGGATACTGTGCTTCTGCCCGCGGCTCTCGGTGACTGACGTGTAACATGTCCACTCTCTCGTCAACAATCCGCCCGCGTCACTGTCTCTCGCGTGGAAAATCACACGAGTCCTTAGGTTAGCATCTCAGGCTTGCGCTGAAATATATATATAGTTGTTGGGAATGGTCTTCCCTCTCGAGACGACCACGAAGACAGTAAAAGCTTTTTGACACAACATGTTAAATTTCTCGTCACATCGGTAGCTAAGTTATAGTCGGGGGAGGGGAAGGTGTAAAGCATCGCATTATGGGCGGGGGAGAGGGGGGCGGAGGCGGAGGCGAGGCAGGTCTATGACCGGTGTTGTTCACCCCTCCAGGAACTCCCCACCATACAACTCACAGGGGGGATCGTTACCGCACTTCCCCAAGGTTGTGGACCACAAAGCTGCGAGAAGTGGAAGTAAGTGGTAAGTCGAAGTCAAAGGCTGGAGAACATAACCTACCACCACAACGGAAGCAGAACTCCATTCCGCACAGACACGTCATATGGTTGCAACCCTCGTTTCGTTCAACAATTGCCTGGCACCCAGGGCATCTGCGCCACTTTTCGGACTGGAATAGGTGAGCTTAGCATCGTTCCTCAAGAGCACGTGGATATAAGATACCTTGGCCAACTCAATGAGAAGTTGGTCCTCCGGAGACCGCTCATCCGGTGGCAACGACTGGTATTTCTCGCATGTCATGTCTTGGATCCTACACGTCAGACATGGAGAGGGAAGTTGTGATTTTAGTGTGGCTTACCATTATGCCACATCGCCTCGCAGGGTATACAAACCCATAGGAAACAACCCGGGCATTGAGCCTTGGAATTGGAATAATGTTCGTCTACCTGCACCAGCACCGAACACTTTGGATTCGGACAATATCGCTTTGGGAGCGAGTCAAGGAGTCTTCGGTGATGCTTTGGCCGAAACGCTTGAGTAAACTAGTCCGTAAGATTGTCTAGAAGGTTACTATACCCAAGCAGACATGGACTTCGCATCAAATACTCTCTCCGCCACATCGTCCTGTATTCCAGATTCCCAAATCGTGATCGGACACTCGGGGCAAGGAATCGGGAACACAGTGATATTGGTGTTCGTTTCATCAGTTCCGCTGGGATCGAGTTTCCTCTTAATATATTCGGACACACATGAGAGGCAGTACGTGTGTTCTCCGGGGCATGGGAGGCGAAGACCGAATGGCAGCCTAGCAGAGGAATTCGCCGTCATGGAAACCAAAATCGGAGAGTGCGTAACCTGGAACTGTTCAAGGCAGATGCCGCATATCGGGTAGAGGTTAGATACGGGGTAATCTGAAATTATGGGAATCACTTGGGCGAAGGCTGGAGAAAACGAAAGGCATCTACCCGGAGGGGGTTCTTCCTGTTCCTTGGCTTTCCCCTTGCCATCCGACCACACCTCTGTATTTTCTAGGATAGCATCTGAAACCTCTGGGGTGAGACTTCCATTGTAACACTCCCTTTGTCCTTACCGTTCACGCCTTGCGCCTATAAACGGTAATTGGTAATCCAATACGCGATAACAGCGACAAACACAACGGACCAATGTACCCCTGGTGGTCTCCGAGTCATACATCCTGAGATGCAACGGTCAGATTCCCAACACAAAAATACAAGGTCCCGGTCACGTACCATTCGGCTTCCTGCATCTCATCACCGTCACCATCATCCTCCTGTAGCAGCCTCGCGATTTCAGCGTCTAGCATGATCTGCTCTTCGATCGCGATACGCTCCTGCGCCAGCTGGTGTGCCGATGTTGGTCTGATTGCCGAGCTGGAAGAAGACGAGGCGAGCCCGGCGATATCTTGAGTAAGGCCAAGTGGTCGTGGAGGGTTTGATGGCGAAAGCACGCTGGGGCCTGCGGGATTCGATGGCGAGGGTTCGTTGAACTGAGAGAGGGTGGACCACTGTCCAGGTGTGTAGGTTTGGGGTGGAGAATAAGGATTATACTCCCCGGAGTCGTTAGGCTCGTGCGAATTGCTAGGGCGGTTGTTGGGGAGTGTAGACGATAGATAAGGTTGGGTTGGTTGGACTGGCGTTGGTTGGATTGGTTGGACCGGTGTTGGTTGGATTGGTAAGCTAAGAGTGGAAGGTGGGTTGCCAGGATCGTTACCGACGCCCGACCCGTTGGGCAGTTGGGAAATTTCGCCAGCAACTTCGCTGATAAACGAGACACCCGCTTCGCCAAGGGTCGAGATTTTGCGGATTGTTCGTTCGGCCTCTGCCACGAGGAGTTCAACCTGGGAGTGACCGGAGTAGCGGGCCCGAGGGAGCCCTGGCTGGGTCGGGTCAGTTGGCACACATTCAATGATAGTACGGCTAGATGTGGCAACGACCACGCCCGTCGCGCTGCACTCAAGGAGACCGCTGAGCAGGACGCCCATCCACTCCCTCACGTTGTCGCGTTTCGCGTCGTAGAAGCTGGCCTCCTCGTCTATGATCTCAGCATCTAGTGTGTTGATTTGTTCACGAAGGTCCGCGAGGAGACCCGTTTGTTGAGGAAAGCTCTTATCCCCCGGGCGCATCTTGTTGAGCCTCTTGTCAGTGAAATCGGCTGCGGACATGAGGGTCCTTCTGTTGAGGCGCATCTCGCTGAGCGCTTCCTCCCTGGTACGGATCGCCTTCAGGCATTCTCGAACGTTCGCAATATTGTCGGCGAAGGACGCGAGAGATGAAACCCAATGATATAACAGGGTAGCACATGCGGAAAATGTATTCTAGGAGCCTCTAGTTGTTGATGGCGTATAACCTAAGGACGGGAGTTGACGCACCTCAAGGTCTTCACCTTCACCGCCGGCCCATGTGCGCAGAGTGTCGATGGACTTGCCAAAGTCCGTGCTGAGTTTCTGTAGACTGGAGGTGGGAGGTTGGAATCCGTATGGTTGGTGTGGCGAGTTGGACGTACGACTGCAAGACGACCTTCTCAGTCGTGATGATCTCCTGAAGCGGACTCAAATCAGAGTTTCCTGGTGCAACGGCACAAATCGCCAAGTTATGAGCTAGCTTCGTCGCCGCACTCTTGAACATGGTAGTTTCCGAGGACGCGTATGCGGAAACGTGTACCACGTCCAGGTGCCAAGTATGGAAACCAAATGGGTCGTATTTACCTATGCCGAATCCAAAGTCCGCTGATCCGCGTGATAATATTTTTGTAACAGTTTGTAGTCTTACTACATTTGACAACAAACCAATCACAAATAGCAACAAGTGATAGCGAGTGCAAGTGTTATCCTTCGTGAGGCTCGGGGCCAGCCAGTAGCAGAGCCTAGGACAGCAGCATACATGCTGTCAATATGTAGCTACTAGGAGTGATGTCAGCAAAGCCAATTGCTATATGCTATGATCATGGAACAGAGAGGTGAAGAACACTTTGGCTGGGAGATGTGGACAGCTTTTGGAGGTGTGAGGGGATGGGGTTCTTGAATTGTGTTTACCTTTTCTCTGTGGGACCTGTTGTAGCCATGTTGCTGCAGCCATCACAGGGGCAAACATGGTGGTTTCACAACAATGAATGGAAGGCCCCAATGGGATCTGGTGGAGAATGCAGGACACTGACATGCAAGATATGTGAAAACAATTTCTGAGTTGCCTCTTTCACTACACCAATGAGGATGTACATCCATTAGTCAATGGCTCCAAACCAGTCAGAGTGCATGAGCCAAGCAACTTGAAGTGGGTGGGGTGACACATCTTGCCTTCATCAGGAAAATCCAGAGTCCTATCGGTGCGCTTCGATCATTGACAGTCGGCTCTATGCGCTTCCAAGCGATTCGGAGCGATTCCATGCGCTTCCGTTAAATTGCCCAGTCTATGGAAGGGCACCGATACGCCCCTTCGAAATTTCGTTCAGTGTGCAATCAAATAAATTATTGCCCATTTCAAGCACGAGCGCCGTCCGCCTCATCTGAATGTAGTACATGCAGGGCAAACCGGTGAGAAACAAGGCATTGGGTCGCGATTCTATGAACTTCTATGCGCTTGGAGACAACTGTCAATACTGGAAGCGCTTCCAAGCGCTTCCGATCTGACTGGGCATTTTCCTGATGTTCACCCCCCTTGCATGTGCCAGTGATGAGGTGCTGGACAATTGTATTGCATGATGCCATTGACTAATGGATGTACATCCTCATTGGTGTAGTGAAAGAGCAACTCAGAAATTGTTTTCACATATCTTGCATGTCAGTGTCCTGCATTCTCCACCAGATCCCATTGGGGCCTTCCATTCATTGTTGTGAAGCCACCATGTTTGCCCCTGTGATGGCTGCAGCAACATGGCTACAACAGATCCCACATGTCAGAACTGATCTTGCCAACAGGCCTACTGAACTGATGCTAGTCTCCT
>Ga0307511_10004225_pt1 | contig 14660 bp, 11 predicted proteins | sample 13_EM_MG_FD_200266 | JGI IMG/M metagenome (GOLD analysis project Ga0307511, IMG submission 200266) | Populus trichocarpa ectomycorrhiza microbial communities from riparian zone in the Pacific Northwest, United States - 13_EM | ecosystem: Host-associated > Plants > Roots > Unclassified | place... | reverse complement strand
CGACAGCACGCCGGCCAGCAGCAAAAGCAACACCCCGGCGCCGGAACTGCAAAGCAACGAACACCGCTTTGCCAAGGCAGCCTTCAAGGCCTGGGTGGCGCACCTGCGCGAGCTGACCACCCGGCAAAGCCTGCTCAACCTGCTGGGGCTTGAAAAGGCCCTGCTCGAAGCAGTGGTCGACGAGCTGATCACTGCCGGCTATCGCCAGGATTTGCCGGGGCAACTGAGCCGCGCAGTCCTCAAGCGTGCCCAAAGCGGTGCACGTCGCGATCAACTGGTCGAACGTCAGGTGCTGGAAGTGCAACGTGTACTGCGCGATTTCGTGTCCTGGTTCGGCTACCTCCAGAAACCTGTGAGCGAACGCCCAAACAGCCGGGCCGGTGCCAAGGCGCCCTTGTTCTCGTTCTACACCGACATCGGTCCGGGACAGGTGCCGGAGTTGCCGCCGCAACCGGCGAACCAGGCGCAACGGTATCTTGGCGACTGGCTTTCGGGCCTGGCCTGTATCACGCAGGACAACGCCGGCCATGGTGCCGGTCGCGAAATCACCCCTGAACAGAACGAACGGCTGGGCCAAGTGCTCACAGCCTTCGCAGCGAGATAAGCAATGCCAATTCGTGTCGACCTGCTCGCGTTAGAGCCCAATGTGCCTGGCCGGGCCTGCCTCACTGTGAAGAAATGGCAGGGTGGCGAGGAACAGCTGGAATTCTCCATTCAGCGTAACCAGGACGGTTTTTACCTCCAGGATCAACAGGCCTGGAGCAATAACCCGTTCTGGTTCAAGGTTTCGCGCTTCAATGTCGCGGCCAGTGGCGAAGCCCTTGAAGCTCAGGTAGGCCCGGAAGTGGTCGACCCGCTGCTGGAAGGCAGCGCCAATTCGCAATTCCAGATCGAACTGCGTGAGCAGAACCTGGGGCATGCCGACAAAGGCGTGGTCCGGCCAGGCGTCGGGCTGTTGCCGTCCACGGCCGGTGGCCAGACGCGCTCGACGTACGGCGGTGCGGATTTGACCGCGCCGACTGCACCGGCACCGGAAATCCCGGAGCTGCCGGAATTGACCCTGCCCACCACCGAACCGGAAATCGTACTGGAATCGGTGCCCAATGAACCCGCTTACATCCCTGCGCCGCCACCGGTGAAGAAAAGCAACAAAGGCCTGCTCGGCCTGGCGCTTGTGCTGGTATTGCTGCTGGCAGCAGCGGCCGGGTTCTGGTTCTACAAACGCACTCCAGCGCCTGCCCCGGCTGTCGCAGCCGCCGCACCGGCCAGTGCCGACGCCCAGGCCTGCACGCTGGACAGCATGAACAGCCTGCCCGAACTGACCTTCGTCCAGACCTGCATCAAGGCAGCACCCGACAGCGCCAAGCTGCTGGAGATCATCAACGAAGCCAAGGCCGGCAAACACTGCGGTGTCGCCCAGCGTCTGTACGCCAACCGTGCCCAGGCCGGTGACGCGCTGATCGCCAACGCCTATGCCCGCGAGTACGACCCGAAATACCTGAAGGCCAGCGAGTGCTTCCCGGTGGCGGACAACGCCACCGCAGCCTACTGGTACGAAACGATCCTCACCCAGGACCCGAACAACGCCGAAGCCAAGCAGCGTTTCGAGGAGTTGCAGAAGTGATGCGTTCGCCCGTGAGTCGTTTCCTGCTGAGCAGCGCCGCGCTGTTGGCGCTGTGCATCAGCCCGCTGTCCCAGGCTGATGACAAACCGCTGATCCAGGCCGGTAAAAAGACCTTGTTCCAACGTGTGCTGACCACCCCAGGCTGCAAGATCAGCCCGACGGCGGGTGGCGCAGCAGGCGAGGCGCAACCGGTATTCAGCCGTTTCTACGTGTACGAACGCGCCCAGGCGGCGAACGCCGAGTGGCTGAAAGTCGGCCCCGACAGTTACGGCAAGACCATTGGCTGGCTGCCGGCCAGTTGCACTACCGACTGGAAGATGCAGCTGACCCTGGCCTTCACCAACCCGGCCAACCGCGACCGGCTGCTGTTCTTCAAGGAACGCGCCACGGTCGAAGGCATTCTCGATGCGCCGGACCCGGTGAGCAAAGTCGCCCCGCTGCGTGCCACGCTGAAAAAGGGCAAGCAAGCGCCCGGCGTACTGGCTGAAGAACCTGAATACTTCGTCGACCTGCAAAAGCAGTTCTACCTGCTGCCCGTGCTCAGCGGCGAAGAAGTCATGACCGAAGCCGGCTTCCGCACGCGTCTGCTCAATGTCGCCTCGGTCAGCAAGCCCGACGAAAAAGACCCCAAGAGCGCAGCTGGCAAAAATGCAGCCGGCGGCAAAGAGGCCGAAGACAAAGCGGCCAGCCAACTGAAGGAATTCAGCGCGGCGGTGGTGTTCGTCATCGACTCGACGATTTCGATGGACCCGTACATCGACCGCACCCGCGAAGCGATCCGCAAGGTTTATCAGCAGATCGAATCGCAGAACCTCGGCAAGCAGGTCAAGTTCGGCCTGGTGGCGTTCCGCTCCAATACCAAGGCAGTACCGGGACTGGAATACACCACCAAGATGTACGCCGACCCGACCAAGGTGAAAGACAGCGCCGACTTCTTCGCCAAAATCGCCGACCTCAAACAGGCCAAAGTGTCGAGCAGCAGCTTCGATGAGGATGCTTTTGCCGGTGTCATGGAAAGCATCGACAAGGTCGACTGGAGCCAATTCGGTGCGCGCTACGTGGTGTTGATCACTGACGCGGGCGCCATCGAAGGTGACGACAAACTGTCGAAGACAGGTTTGAGCGCTGCGCAGGTGCGCATTGAAGCCGCCAACCCGGGCGTGGCGATTTACACGTTGCACCTGAAAACCCCGGCGGGCATCAAAGACCACAGCAAGGCCGAGGCGCAGTACCAGGACCTGTCGACTTACCCCGGCACCAACACCTCGCTTTACTACCCGGTGAATGCGGGTGATGTGCAGGAGTTCGGGCGCAAGGTCGACGCACTGGCCACCGCGATCACTACACAGGTGAAAGCTGCCTACATGGGCGAAGACGCCATCGGCAGCGCGGCGAACGCCAAGCAGGACCCGGCCGAGAAGAAAATGCTCGAGGACGCCGCACTGATCGGCCACGCCATGCAACTGGCCTATCTGGGCGAGAAGACCAACAGCAAGGCCCCGCCGGTGTTCAAGGCGTGGATCACCGACCGTGACCTGATCAAGCAGAACATCCCTACCACCGACGTACGGGTGCTGCTGACCAAGTCCCAGCTCAGCGACTTGAGCGACGTGATGAAGCAGATCCTCGACGCCGCCAACGAAGGCCTGATTTCGCCGACGGAGATGTTCGATCGCCTGCGCTCGGTGGCCGCGACCATGGGCGCCGATCCGAACCAGCTCAAGCAGAACGGCAACGCCAAACTGGCGGACATGGGCGTGCTTGGCGAGTACCTCGAAGACCTGCCGTACCAGAGCGAAGTGCTGAACCTGGATGAAGAAACCTGGAAGAGCTGGGACGGTCTGGCGCAGGAGAAATTCATCCGCACGCTCAATACCAAACTGCGGCATTACCAGCGTTACAACGCTGACGTCGACCGTTGGGTGGCGTTAGCCAAGGACAGCGATGCACGGGACAACGTGTACCCGGTGCCTCTGGAAATGATGCCTTAACGAGACGCCCATGCTCGATATCAGGAATCTGCTGGTGCGCCGTGGTGAAGGCGCGCTGGCCCATCACGTGCGCCTGCCGCACTTGCAGGTCGGTGCCGGGAAGATTCTCGCGATCACTGGCGAGAGCGGCTGCGGCAAAAGCACGTTGCTCGAAGCCATCGGCCTGCTGCTGGCGCCGGTCGAGCTTGAGCGTTTTCGCCTGGGCGCAACGCAGGATCAGGACATCGCCCAATTGCTTGCCACGGATGATCAACCGGCTTTGGCGGCGGTGCGTTCGCGGCATCTGGGGTTCATTTTGCAAAGTGGCGGCCTGCTGCCGTTTCTGAGCGTGCGCGACAACATCAGCCTGCCGCGCCGTTTGCTCGGCATGTCGGCACACAGCGCGCACATCGACCATGCGGTTGAGGTGTTGCGCCTGCAAGGACTGCTGGATAAAAAGCCGCAGGCGCTGTCGATCGGCGAACGCCAGCGCGTGGCCTGCGTTCGCGCCATTGCCCATGAACCGCTGCTGTTGTTGGCCGACGAACCGACCGCCGCGCTCGACCCGCACAGCGCCCGGCGCCTGTTTGAATTGCTGCTGAGCCTGGTGTCGAGCATGGGCCTGAGTGCGCTCGTGGTGTCCCATGACTGGGCGTTGCTGAAAGATTTCGGCTTGCCGCGACTCGGCGCTATCAGCCGTCAGGGGGAGACTCTGTTTGAACCGATGGACTGACCGACTGCGCTTGCTCGGCACGCTGGCCTTGCAAGACCTGTGGCATGACCGCAAGGTGTCGCTGTGCATCGCCGCGTCATTAGTGGCGGTGATCGCGCCGTTGTTGCTGCTGTTCGGCCTCAAGCACGGGGTGGTCAGTCAGTTGCAGGACGAACTGCTGCGCGACCCGCGTAACCTCGAAGTGAAGATGCTCAGCAATGGCAACTACGACAGTGCCTGGATCGAGCGTCTGCGCCAGCGTCCCGAGACCGGTTTTGCCCTCGGCCAGACCCGTTCGCTCAACACCCAGGCGGATTTGCTGATCGGCATGCAGCGTTTTGTCGAAGGCGCGGAAATCATCGCCACCGAACCCGGCGACCCACAACTGAACCTGCCGCAGCTCAATCCCACCGGCGATCAAGTGATCCTCAGTGCCCGCGCCGCACAACGCTTGCAGGCCAAGGTCGGCGATCGCGTGCAACTGCGCGTGCTGCGCCGCCTGGAAGGCGTCAATGAACGCGGCGAAATGACATTGACCGTGCTGGCGATTCTCGATGGCGCCCGTTTTGGCCGCGCTGCCGGGTTTGTCGCCCCACCGCTGCTGCTGGACCTGGAGCGCTTTCGCGACGGTTATCAGGTCAGCGCATTCGGTATCGACACCGGCAAACCTCAGGGCGATCTGCAGCCGTTGTATGCTCGCGCCCGCCTCTACGCCCGTGACATCGACCAAGTGGCGCCGCTGGAGCGCTGGCTCAACGAACAGCACATCGAAACGTCGAGCCGACTGGCCGACATCGACAACGTCAAAGCCATCAACCATGTGTTGGGGCTGATCTTCGGCGTTATTGCCCTGGCGGCGTTGATCGGCTGTGTGGCGTCGATGGTCGGTGCGTTCCTGGCTAACATTGACCGCAAGCGCAAAAGCCTCGCAGTCCTGCGCCTGCTGGGGTTCAAGCGCACGTCTGTTGGCGGTTTCGTGGTCCTGCAAGCGCTGTTGTTGAGCCTGGCCGGCTACCTCGGCGGATTAGGGTTCTACGCCGTCGGCAGCCATCTGTTCGACTACTTGCTCGGCAGCAGCCAGGCCACCGGCACCTTTGTCTGCCACATCACACTCTGGCATGGCCTCGCTGCCCTGCTCCTGACCTTTCTGGTCGCTGCACTGGTGGCCGTGATCGGCGCCGTGCGAGCCATCAGCATCCAACCTGCGGAGAGTCTGCGTGAGCTATAAACGTTTTGGCTTGCTGTTGCCCCTGAGCCTGGGCTACTTGCTCGACGCCTCGGCGGCGGGCTGGGAAGAGAAGTATTACAACCCGATGCCCGAGGCCAGCGACGTCGTCCTGCCGATGCCGTGCGAAGGCTCGATGGTATTTCGCAAGGTATTCATTCCGGTCACCGGACCGCTCGACGACTACCCGATCAACATCGGTCAGGACGGCGCGGAATATGGCTACGTCGAACAGACTCGACCGACGTTTATCGCCGGCAGTTTCACCGGTGCCAAGAACGACAAATCCCGCTACTACCTGATGGCCAAGTACGAGATGAGTCAGTTGCAGTACGCCGCCCTGACCGACGAAACCTGCCCTACCGCCGCGACCAAGATGCGCCTGCCGCAAGTCGCCGTAAGCTGGGTGCAAGCCGTCGAAGCGGCGGACAAGTACAACCTGTGGCTGCGCAAGAACGCTGCCGGCAAGCTGCCGAAAGAAGACGGCGCGCTGGGTTTCCTGCGTTTGCCGACCGAAGTCGAGTGGGAGTTCGCCGCGCGCGGTGGCCTGGAAGTCGGTGCAGCGGAATTCCGCGACACGCGCTACCCGATGCCCGACGACATCAACGCTTACGAGTGGTTCGCCGGGGCGCAATCGTCCAACGGCAAATTGCAGTTGTCCGGCCTGCAAAAGCCCAATCCGCTGGGCCTGCATGACATGCTCGGCAACGCCGACGAGATGATGTTCGAGCCGTTTCGCCTGAACAAACTCGACCGCCAACATGGCCAGGCCGGCGGCTACGTGGTGCGCGGCGGCAATTACCTGACCGCCCAGGCCGACCTGCGCACCGCGTTGCGCAAGGAAGAGCCGTACTACAATGCCGAAGGCCAGGTGAAAAACAAAACCACCGGCCTGCGCCTGGTATTGGTTTCGCCGACCCTGACCTCTCGCGAGCGCGTGGCCAGCATCGAAAACAGCTGGAAGAAACTCGGCACCGGCAGCAAGGAAACCGAATCGGCCGACAAAGGCACGGTTCAGTCGCTGAACACGCTGGCCTCGGGCGTTGAAGACAAAGCCCTCAAGGAAAAACTCCAGGCCCTGGAAAACCAGTTGCGCGCCAGCAACCAGCAGCAGGAAGAAACCCGCGACCAGGCGATTCGCGCCAGCCTCAATCTGGGTGCGTTCCTGTGCACCAAGATGCTCGATGACGGCCAGTACGTGGATTTCCTGCAGAAAAACTACAAACTCAATTGCGAAGCCGCCGACAAAGACGCCAGTTGCGACATGCGCAAGGGCAAGCTCGACGAGCAGAAGGATCGCCTGCACAAACTCAGCCGTTACTACGCCAGCAGCCTGGTGGAATCGGCGACGTTGTACGGTCAGCCGCTGCTCGAGGCACAGGTTCCGGTGATGGAAGAAATCATCACCCGCAACAAACAGCTTCAGGACCTCAAACCGTACTTGCGCACGCACTGGGCGAATCAGAAGACCTTCTTGCAAAAACAGAAGATCGACACTGACGCCTGGCTGACCAGCTGCAAGACCGTCACTCAATAACAACTTGCCAACACCGTCATCAAGGAGTCTCACCATGTCGCGCAGCCTTTGGACTCGCTTCAAGCTACAGATCGCATTCGTTGTTGCCGGCAGCCTGTTGCTGACCGGTTGCGCCAACACCGGCAGTTCGATGCTGGGCGGCAGCGACGGCGCAGACCCGCGCCTGACCGAGGGCAATGACGCGCAGTTCTTCAGCAAGTCCGGTTACCAGGCCTGCGCCGTCGGCGCCGGCGTCGGCATCCTCGGTTGCGCGCTGTCCAACAGCAGCAACAAGGCGGTCTGCGCCATCGCCGCCGGTATTACCGCGTGTGGCGTGGCCATGGGCGCGAACTATTATCTGGATCAACGTCGCAGCGAATACGCCGACACCTCCACCCGTCTGGCGAAGATGAACAGCGACGTCGAGCAAGACACGCGCAATGTGATTGCCCGCACCGAGACCGCTCAGCAAGTGATCAAGGATGACCAGGTGCGCATCGCCCAGATCAAACGGGACATCGCCAGCAAGAAGATCGACAAGAACAAGGCTCAGGTGCAAATCGCCGAAATCGATTCGAACATCGCGCGCCTGCGCAAGGACCTGGGCAACATGCGCAACAAGGTCACCGAGTACACCAAGGTGGCCGACCTTGAGCGTCAGCAAGGCTCCAGCGCCGAGATGAAGCAGGTGGATGTGAGCATTCTGAAAATGAACGAGAAAGTCGCGGCCCTGCAAAAGGAAGTCGACGGTCTCTACAGCCAGCGTTCCGCAATCACTCTGGGTTAAGCACATGACGCTACGACAACTGGCAGTCCTGACCGCCGTCCTCGCCTTGAGTGGATGCGCGACGAAACCAGGCGAATGCGATGCGACCAATCGCGACAGCAGCATGCTGACCAAGATGAACTGCGACTACTCTGGTGGTTACAGCGATCAGGTCAAACAGAAGGAACTGGCCCTGGCCGAGTCCCGTCAGCAAAACGCAATGTTCCGTCAGGTGTACGAGAACATTCAGGCGCAGCAGCTGAGCACCAAAACCGATTTGGCCAGCCAGCAGAAATCCCAGGCTGAACTGAACCAGTCGCTGGGCAAGTTGCTGACCTCGCTGAAGGCGCGCCATGGCAATGAAAGCCAGGTGCAGAAGCAGATTGCCGGGCTCGAACAGCAGCTCAAGGCCTCGCAGGCTGCGCCTGTGGCCAAGCCTTCACCGGCGGCACTGGCCGCCAAGCAGGAACAGCTGAAGGCGTTGCAGAAAAAGGTCAATCAACTGCAATTCAGCCTCGGTTACGAGGAGTAACTTTTCACCCCGCAGGCCTCCCGCCGGAGGCCTGCAGCCTTTTCAGGAATCGACGTCATGCAGCGGGTCATCAGGGATGCGCAAGCCACACCGGAGGGGATGAGTGCGCTGCAAGCCAAAGTCGCCCTCATCCAGAAACACTTTCCGCCGACCGTCGCCAGTCTCTTCGCCATCCCGCGAATGGGCAGCGGCGAGGTGCTGGAATGGTGGACCGAACTGGGTGGCCAACCCACGCCCTATGCCGACCTCAACGAAGACGCTCGACGGCGATTGCTGGAAACCTATGAAGTGCGTCAGACGTCCCTCGGACAGTTGGCGGACGAACTGCAAAAACGCGGTCAGCCCACGGTAGCGGATGACCTGCGCAGCCTGCTTGGCGCGCCCGAGCTGGACAAACTCTACAGTCTCAACGGCGAGCCGCTGGTGGTGCGCTGGAACCAGCGACCGCCAAAACCGATCGTGCCGCCGGTTGCTCCGATTGCGCCGCTGGCTGCGGCCGTACCGCCGTCGCGCCGTGGATGGTGGATCGCCGCGGCATTGCTGGCGCTGCTGTTGTTGCTCCTGGCGCTCTGGGCTTATTGGTGGTTTATGCACCGGGAAAAAGTTGTCCCGGTCGAACCGGTCGCCCCGGTAGTGACACCGATTGAGAAACCGGTTGAACCTGTTCCCGAGCCGGTAGTAGAACCGGAGCCTGTAGTGGAACCGGAACCGGAACCGGAACCCGTACCGGTTCCAGAACCAAAACCGGTGCCCGCTCCCAAACCGGTCCCGCCGCCGAAACCTGTGGTGGTCGCCCCGCCACCGCCACCTCCACCGCCACCAGCACCGACGCTGGACAACTTCGCGTGCCGCAAAAAAGCGCCAAACGCAGAGATCCCGCAATTCGTGGTGGTGCTCGACACCTCGGGCTCGATGGATTTGAACATCAAGTCCGTGAAAGCCGATGAGGACTGGTTCTTCGGCAATGAGATGAACAAGTACCTGGACGCGAACCGCACCATGCAGATCTTCGCCAAACCCAGCCGCATGGACGTCGCCAAGGACTCGCTGGCCGGCATGATCAACGGGCTGGACCCGAAGATCGACACGCGCCTCATCACCTTCGCCGGCTGCGAACGCACACCGGACCAGGGCGTGTTCAGGTTTGGTGACCGTCAGCGGCTGATCAACGGGATTCGGGGCCTGGTGCCCAACGACGGTACACCGCTGGCCGACAGCCTGGCTTACGCGGCAAGCACCGTCGACGGGCGCAATAACGATGCCGTGATCGTGATGTTCGTCGACGGTGAGGACGGTTGCCAGAAAGACGCTTGCGCGGTGTCCCGCCAAATCGCCAGGCAACAACCACGCCTGCGGGTCAACGTGGTGAAAATCGGTGCCGGTGGCCCGTCACGCTGCATTGCTGAAAACACCGGTGGCCGCGTTTACAGCAGCACCAATGCGGCAGAACTGGGCAACCAGTTGAAAATGGCGACCAAGGAAGTGTCGAGCAACGCCAAGTGTGATTAGTCATGAAATGGCGGTGAAACCATCGTCGGAACGCCGCCCGGAGCCGGCCCGCTCCCACAGTGTCGGATAACAGTGTGGGAGCGAGCCTGCTCGCGATAGCTATTTCAAAGGCGACTCAACGAAACCGGTCAACCTCCTGACGCAATTCCGCCGCCAGGCTCTCCAGCTCTTTGGCGGTCACCGCCAGGTTCGACACCACTTCCCGCTGCTCGCTGTTCGCCAGCGCAATGCTTTGCAGGTTGCTGCTGAGCAGGGTCGCGGTGCTGCTCTGCTCCTGCGTCGCCGTGGTGATCGCGGCAAATTGCTCACCGGCGGAACGGCTTTGCTCATCGATCCGCGCCAGTGCCGAGGCGACATTGGCGTTGCGCGACAAGCCTTCCTGCATCAAGACATTGCCCTGCTCCATGGTGCTGATGGCGTTGCCGGTTTCCTGCTGAATGCTCTGGATCATCCCGGAAATTTCGTCAGTGGCCTGACGGGTGCGTGAAGCCAGGTTGCGCACTTCATCGGCCACCACCGCAAAACCGCGACCCTGCTCCCCGGCACGCGCCGCTTCGATGGCGGCGTTTAGCGCCAGCAGGTTGGTTTGCTCGGCAATCGAGGTGATCACGCCGACAATGCCACCGATCTCCTGCGAACGCTGACCCAAGGTATTGATCACCGTAGCGGTGCTGTTCAGCGCGCCAGCGATTTGCTCCAGGGACGAGGACGCTTCGTCCATCGATGTACGACCGATCTGGGTTTGCTGTGCGTTTTCCTGCGCCAGACGCTGAGTGCTGCCCATGTTGTCGGCAATGTTCAACGAGGTGGCACTGAACTCTTCCACGGCACCGGCCATGCTGGTGATTTCGCCGGACTGCTGCTCCATGCCTTCATAGGCACCGCCAGACAAACCGGACAACGCCTGGGCACGGCTGTTGACCTCTTGCGAGGCCCGGCGGATGTGCTCGACCATCGTCGACAGCGCCTGGCTCATCTGGTTGAAGGCGCGGGCCAACTGACCGATTTCGTCATTGCTGGATACACTCAGGCGCACGCTCAGATCACCCGCCCCCAGGGCTTCGGCTTGACGCACCAGATCACCCAGCGGTGCCAGCTTGCTGCGCAGCAGCCAGACAGCCGAGCCCACGGCGATCAACATCGCCAGCAGACTGCCAATCGCCAATTGAATGCCAACGCTCCAGGTCACCTCGCGGATTTCGTCTTGCGGCATGCTTGCCACGACTGACCATGGACCGCCTTCGAACGGCACGGCCACGCTGTAGAAGTCTTCGGCGGTGTCGCTCCAGAAATCGCCCTTGCCCGGGGTTTTCGCCAGTGCGGCGATGGCCGGAACAGCCTGATCCAGTGCTTGCACGCCGGCAATCGGCACCAGCCATTTGTTCTGTTCGTCCAGCAGCGCCAGCGAACCGGTCTGGCCAATGCGGAAGCGTTTGAGGTTGGCGAACTGCGCGTTCTGCGCGTCGGTGTAATCGAATCCTACGTACAACACGGCAATAACCTTACCGCTGCTGTCGCGTACGGGGGTGTATTGCGACATGTAGAAGCGTTCGAACAACAAAGCTCGGCCCACATAATTTTGCCCCGCCAACAGGCGCGAGTAAGCCGGGTTCGCGTGATCGAGCAACGTGCCGATGGCGCGGCTGCCATCCTGTTTACTGACGTTCGTGCTGACCCGAATGAACTCATCGCCGCTGCGCACGAATACCGTCGCAACGCCTGCGGTCATTTGCTTGAACTCGTCCACTTCCTTGAAGTTGTTGTTCAGCACTTCGCTGCCCAGGTGCAGGCCGGGGGTCTGCGTGCCCGCCACGGTCACCGGTTCGTCCGGATGTACGCTCAGCCCTGCGCTGAAGCGCTTCTCGAACAGCCCCGCCAGGCGCTGGGTACTTTCACGCAACGTGCCGTGAAACGTACTCAACTGGTCGGCCAGCAACCGCGCCTCGCTCGCCAGGTGCTCTTCGCGGGTGGCGAGGTTGGCCGTGTCCAGCGAACGCAGGGCAAACAGGGTACTGCCGCTGATGACGATCGCCAGGATAACGGCGAGCGCAAGGCCAAGCTGTGAGGCGATCCGGGCACGAGGTTGAGACATGACAGCTCCTGGCCGAGCGATCTGATCCTCCTTGATCGGCTACTCAGCAAAATTTCTAATAATTGGAATTGCGGAGAACCTGCACGAAGGTTCCATCTGCAGATTTTCGGCGGCAAACCTGAATACTTGAGTAAATAGCCCGGATATAGCTCAAGGCCTCTATTTCGAGGGCTCTATCGATTCAGCTCAGGTGTTCGACGTCCGGCAATGTCATGGCCTGCGCTTCGCCTTGCAGGAAATCGCTGAGGCGGCGCAAACGTTCACCTCCGGGGCGTGTTTTCGGCCAGACGAGGTAATAATTCTCACCACTGGCGACGGCGGTCGGCCACGGCAAACTCAGACGACCCTGCGCCACATCCTCGGCCACCATCAGCAGATCGCCCATCGACACGCCATAACCCCGGGCCGCGGCGATCATGCCCAGTTCCAGCGTATCGAACACCTGCCCACCCTTGAGCGACACCTGATCCGTCAGCCCCATGCGCTCCAGCCAGTAACGCCAGTCACGCCGGTCCGGCGTCGGGTGCAGCAATTCGGCATTGGCCAGGCGCGCGACGTCCCACGGTTGATCCTTCAGGAGATTCGGTGCGCCGACCGGAATCAGCTCCTCCGGGAACAGCAGACTCGCTTCCCAGTCCGGCGGAAAATGCCCGTTGCTGAGGATCACGGCGCAGTCGAACGGTTCATGGTTGAAGTCCACCGAGTCGACGTCCATCCAGGCACTGGTCAGTTGCACCTCATTGCCCGGTTGCAGGTGACGGAAACGGCTGAGCCGCGCCAGCAGCCAGCGCATGGTCAGGGTCGACGGCGCTTTCATGCGCAGGATGTCATCTTCGGCGCGCAAGGTATTGCAGGCCCGCTCAAGGGCGGTGAAGCCTTCACGAATGCCCGGAAGGATCAGCCGCGCCGACTCGGTGAGTTGCAAATTGCGCCCGCTGCGGTGAAACAGCCGACAGGCAAAATGCTCTTCAAGCGTACGAATGTGCCGACTGACCGCACTCTGGGTAATCGAAAGCTCTTCAGCAGCACGGGTAAACGAGCTATGCCGCGCCGCCGCTTCAAATGCGCGAAGGGCATAAAGGGGAGGAAGACGACGGGACATACGGAAAGCTCCTATAGCGCAATGGCGTCAACTTATCAGAAACTCCCCAGGATGAGTTTTAATCATGCAACCCATCCTTTTTATCCCTTTGTGCAAACCCCGCAGAGCGCCGAGAATCGACGCTTTCCTGTTCTCTTCGACCTCCGAGCGTGATGACCATGCAGCATCCAGCACGTATAGAACTCTGGGCCATCCTGCGGCTGGCGGGGCCGCTGATAGCCTCGCAGTTGGCGCACATGCTGATGGTCCTCACCGACACCTTGATGATGGCGCGCCTGAGCCCCGAAGCATTGGCTGGCGGCGGACTCGGCGCGGCGACCTATTCGTTTGTGTCGATCTTTTGCATTGGCGTGATCGCGGCGGTCGGCACCCTGGTGGCGATCCGTCAGGGCGCGGGCGATATCGTTGGCGCGGCGCGGCTGACCCAGGCCGGGTTGTGGCTGGCGTGGTTGATGGCCTTGGTGGCCGGGTTGCTGTTGTGGAACCTCAAACCGGTGTTGCTGATGTTCGGCCAGACTGAAACCAACGTTCAGGCCGCCGGGCAGTTCCTGTTGATCCTGCCGTTCGCCCTGCCCGGCTACCTGAGTTTCATGGCCCTGCGCGGTTTCACCAGCGCGATTGGCCGGGCGACGCCGGTGATGGTCATCAGCCTCGGCGGCACGGTGGCCAACTTCGCACTCAATTATGCGTTGATCACCGGGATGTTCGGCCTGCCGAAAATGGGCCTGGTGGGCATCGGCCTGGTCACGGCGATTGTCGCCAACCTGATGGCCGTGGCGTTGGCGCTGCACATTCGGCGGCACCCGGCGTACGACGCGTATCCATTGCGCCAGGGGCTTTCGCGGCCAAACCGGCAATACTTGAAAGAGCTGTGGCGTCTCGGCCTGCCGATTGGCGGCACTTACGCGGTGGAAGTCGGGCTGTTTGCCTTTGCCGCGCTGTGCATGGGCACCATGGGCAGTACGCAACTGGGCGCGCACCAGATCGCACTGCAGATCGTCTCGGTGGCGTTCATGATTCCGGCGGGGCTTTCTTATGCGATCACCATGCGCATTGGCCAGCATTACGGCGCCGGGCAATTGCTGGACGCACGATTGGCCGGGCGGGTCGGAATCGCTTTCGGCGCGGCGGCGATGCTGGGTTTTGCCATGGTCTTCTGGCTGTTACCGAATCAGTTGATCGGCCTGTTCCTGGACCACAACGACCCGGCCTTCCGCCCGGTCATCGAACTGGCGGTGAGCCTGCTGGCAGTGGCGGCGTGGTTCGAGCTGTTCGACGGCACACAAACCATCGCCATGGGCTGTATTCGCGGGCTCAAGGACGCCAAGACCACGTTCCTGGTCGGGTTGGGTTGCTATTGGCTGATTGGCGCGCCCGCCGCGTGGTGGATGGCCTTCCATTTGCACTGGGGGCCGACGGGCGTCTGGTGGGGCTTGGCGCTGGGATTGGCGTGCGCGGCGGTGAGCCTGACGCTGGCATTCGAGTGGAAGATGAAGCGGATGATCCGGCGCGAGCCGTCGTCGCAGCGTTTCGAAGTCGCCCAGCCGGACTGAACCCCCCTGTGGGAGCGAGCCTGCTCGCGATAGCGGCGTGTCAGTCAACATCCTGGTTA
>Ga0307511_10004224_pt1 | contig 14662 bp, 20 predicted proteins | sample 13_EM_MG_FD_200266 | JGI IMG/M metagenome (GOLD analysis project Ga0307511, IMG submission 200266) | Populus trichocarpa ectomycorrhiza microbial communities from riparian zone in the Pacific Northwest, United States - 13_EM | ecosystem: Host-associated > Plants > Roots > Unclassified | place... | reverse complement strand
AGGATTTGGTCGAGGATATGCAAGAGGAGCAGAAGAAGAGGTCGTTCGAGTCCTGGGAGAGGATGGACGTGAAGAGGCAGCTCGAGGATCAGATCCTTGAGGGTCAGAAGGAGATCGCAGATCTCAAGGGTCGAGTTGAGACTCTGGAGTTCTTGGTTGAGAAGTTGACTCGTCCTGCCCGGTCCCCTTCTCCTCTTCCTTCTTTCCGTCCAGCTTCCCCACTTCCGGATATTGGTTTCCCTGATGACGTCACTCCTCCCATGGAGATCCCCGGTTTGTCGGTTAGTCAAGAGATCCTCAACGACTTCGCCAATCATGGTCTGACCGTTAACCAACAGATCGTTGACGATTTCCTTGAGTGGTTGTCATTTGATCGGACTTGGCCGCATGGGGGATATGAGGCTGACGCGGAGGGAGGAAGTGGATTCTTCCTCCAACAAGGAGAATGAGTGGGTCGTGGTTCCGGTCTCCAAGTAGAATAGATGATCCTCTCTTGGTATCACAATATCATCTATTTTTCCTTGTCTTTTTTGTGTGATCCTTGAGTTTGAGATAAGATGAAAAGTTGAACGTAAGATAAGACATGTCATGATTTGAGCGAGTGTTGGGTGTTTGTTTGGGCGCTTTGAACTTAGAAAGAAAAAGTGAAAGAAAAAGGTGAAAATCATGACAATCTGCTGATTGAGTGGATATATTGGGGAATGGACCGTGCTCACACCTGGAACCTTTCCCGCTGTCATTTAGTGTAGCCAGATCACAGTCCCCGCCTGTTCACCTCACAATCACTCAATACACTCTGCCTACATAGGGGCCACCCTCTCCCCCTGTCTCACCAGCCAGGCCACAGCTGGTGGCATTTAAAATCTACGTCCCTCCATCCAGACATCCATGGGGGGACGAAGGCACTCTTCACCAGTTGTCTATTTGAAATTGACACAGCCAAATGGCTTCCACCGGGTTGGCAGCGGCCTCTGTGCCTGCTATGTGTCAGGCAGCAGCAGCAGCCGACTGGGACAACGGCCTCCGTCTTCCAGCGGTCTTCCCAGGCTCCCCCTCTCTCTCCCTCTCTCAACCCACGTCTGGCTCTATAGGCCCTCAGCCCCCTCACAATCCCAGCACACCTCCACAGTGCTGCTATCCTCTCATGGCCCCCCCAGCACCTAGCAGTAGGGCCAGCAAGCTTACTGAAGCTCAGAAAGAGTATGCAGTGTACTCCCCCCTCCCCAATGGTGCATACAACTGACCAGCCCCTATTCTGTTAGCTCAATAAAGGGGATCGCCCAAAGGCTCTATACCTCTGAGATCTTCCCCCTAGCCTCAGTGAAGTTTATGCTCATGACATGGGAGGGCAGTTCCCAGGTCATAGCTGATGTGAAGGATCCTGACAACGATGAGGCTTGCCCTGGAGCCAATGGTGGAGAGGTAGACAAGGAGGAATACAATAGGTAGGTCCATTTAACAGCTGGACCCCCTGACACTCCGCTGAGGCTAAAGCTTCCCTAGCCACATGGGGAAGTATCAAGTTTACCATTCCCTCCTTGGCGCCCACATACTCCTGAGGAGTTCCACAGATCTGGAGACACACCTCCAAGCGGGCAATGACCCGCAACTCCTCGCCGAGGTATGCCCTTCCTCCAACCTTCCCCTGCATTAATATCCTGAGCCCCTGTCGTCCAGATCTCCAAGTCAGCAACGCAGGGACGGGTGAATGGCACAAGTGCTGTGCGAGATGCAATTCTCCAGTATCTACAACCATCCCAAGACCACGACCATGGCATTCCAATCCCAGTGGTTCTTGCCAAAGACGCTAGGGGAATTGAGCACAATGCAACAGCAAGATTCCTAATCCCCCACAAGCATCTGGATACATTTGAGGCAGATCCAGCTGGGTAGGAAAGGCCTATTCGCTATGTACATTGCTGACACACTTGCAAGGACCATCGCCATGTTCGACAACAATGATCCCAACTTTCAGCTTGTGGCAGAGGAATGGCCAACCTTTCTGTATGATGAAGAGGCTGGATGGAATGTGGAGAAAGCAGAGAACGGCCTTTTCCGTGGTCATGTCCTTACTCGGGTAGGTCTATGCTGTCACCACCGCATCCAGGCCATCGTCCATTCACCTCCACCTTTAGGTTGCCCTTCGACTGTTCTGAAACAAGACTGCTGCTCAGGCAGATGGGCCAGGAAGGTGTTACAACGCACGTATGAAATCCAAGGGACCACACGATTTCCTGACACACCATGAAATTGTGAGGATTACACCCCGCATGATCGCCTATGCAGTACTACAGGCCAGTGCATTTGCCCTCCATCCATATGTATCCTCTAACGATACCCCGAATATTCACAGGCCTACATTGGGCTCTCAGCAGTTGAGTGGACCGACATGGTTGGGACGTTTAGCCTCATCCACTTCTACCATTTGATTGTCAAGACCCTCTTGGATAACACACTCCCATGGGTGGCGGAGACAATGGAGTGGTGGCAACGGCATGTATCTACCCCTTCTTCACCTCACATGCCAAACATTAATGTACACCACAGGAAGATGTTTGGCGATGAAAGCAGGGGTTCCACCCGGCCATCGAAGCACTTCCGAATCACTGCAAATACCTCCTACAAATGTACAACCCAATGTATCCAGCAGAAAGGCAGTGGCAGAGAGCCACAGGAAGTTGTGGTATACCGTGGCGTACTATCAGATGTTGGAGAATGCTAACCCCACATCCCAGGACGCCTCCATCTACACATATCCCAGATGGACTCAGTGCACACAGCATGGGCAGGGGAACAGCCCCATAGTACGTTGCACATTCTAGGTCTGTGGGAACAGGCTAACAGATTGGATACACTATTATAACCAGCAGAACGGTGCAGCAGGCAGCCGAGCCAATGAAGATTCCTCCGAAGCCACAGGTATGCAGTCTAGTCTGTCTACACCTATGGCCCCACTGACGATCCCTCAGGGCAAGGGCCACCTCTCAGCCAGCCACCACAGCCACCCCGAGGTTTACAGGATAGAGCCGACACAAGACAGCAATCACCATCAAGCACCCCTCGGCCACCATCCCCAGCCTCTCAGCCATCGTCCCCCACCATCCAAGAGCAACCCCCTCCTGTCCCACCCTCTCCCAACCACAGGCGACGGAGGGATGAGGATTGTGATGGCTCTGACCAGCATTTGGATCAAGATGAAGGTCCCCAGCAGAAGCGTCAGCGTGTGGATACATCCCAGGAGGAACAGGAAGACATTGTCCAGCCTTCTCCTGCGGTCCAGAAGACACACAAGAAGCCAGCAGGGAAGACTACGAAGGGGGTGGACGTGGAGGTGGGTGGAAGAAAGGTCAGCCTGCCAAGGGTGCTGGAAAGAAGGGAAAGGATGGCAATGGGAACAATCACGAAAACACCAGTGGCGGTGAGAAGGAGGGTGCAGGGCCCAGAGTGGGGAGGCTTACACACCAGAAGAATCAAGCTAAATGTACGTCCAAAGCCCAGCCCCCAGACCTTCAGCACTGATCACCAATGCTCTTCCAGAGATACGACTTTCCAGAGCCCCCCAGCCTCCCCCTACACCCTGGAGACCCACAGATCTGGAACTAGCTTCTATGCGCATTCCCCTAGCACATCCCCTCCAATAGAACTATTACTACGGTCACAGTATCATATTGTCCGATTGGCTTGAACTTCCCATGTGACCTGTTACTATCTGCAAATGAATCCCAATGCACCAGAACAGCTATCATGGAACGATGGAGTTACAGCTATGCGGCATTATTGCATATTTTAACTATTATTTTAATGAGATGGGACAATTGCAATGGATGCCTGGTATTGTAATGAACAGGATACCCTATGTTAATATGCAGCTATAATATAATCCAGCCCTATTATAACCATTGGGGAATACATGACTGCAATTGCGACGCTGTATTTTAATACCCACTGCTCTGTTATAACCAATTTTAGGTCCCTTCTAATTCCCCCTGGAATTATAATACTGGTGAGCAATTATTACCGGTTACAATACCATCCACAGTCCCAGTGATGATGGGACCCTGCATACTACCTCAGAACTCCCCCAGGAACAGAGTGTAGTAACAAATATGCGCGTAGTCTTGATGTCAACTCACACATTTCACGAGATCTATCCGTGCACCGATTCATACGGTCGCACACTTGGCTACCGTGGCTGGATCATATATCATTGAAGCTATCGAGTTCTGTGGCACTGTATTTCAAGGGCGTTTGGCTTGTGAACCGCATTCCGGTCTGGCTGATACCTGACGGCGAAGCTGCTTGAGACGCAGCTCATACATAAAGATGGACGCATGGGATGGTTCTCTGGATTGCTACAGGGATGGCTCGGGAAATACCTCCAATTCTTCGGTCTCCGTGGCCTTGCGGACGTAACAGCCATCGGTGGGTTGTTGGTAGACCCGAATGATATTCCATCTCAAGAACTTGCAGTCGTCAGAAGGACTGTTCTTGAGTACGTCGATGAGACCTGTCTTCCATGCTTTCCGTTTCTCCGGCAGCTCCGGGTAGTCCCCGAGAAGGACCTCGTTCTTGATGAGACGGGTCTTCACAACGGAGAGATGTTTCGCTTGTCGCAGGGGTTTTACAACATCATCAATGCTGGACTATCGTAAGATTAAACATAAACCATTCCTTGGACATTGTTGACGGGGGGACGTACGTCGATAACACCCTCAAAAGAGATCTCCTGGAGCATCGGACAGCTCTGCACTACACCTACAACTCAAGTACATTGAGAGATTGCTCGGATCAGGGGGCACTTTCTGGGACTCACATTCCACACTCCGACTATCGTAGGCCATAACCCCCCTAACTCGCTTCAACCTCAACCCTGGGCCGTACAAACTCATGGGATCCATGGTGGCCTTCCCATAACCATGTCTAAAGGTCAAGCTCTCGAGATTCGGGCAGGTCTTCATGAAATCAGGGCAAATGGTGCAAACGGTTAGCTCTCGGATGCTTGGGAACTTGGCGCACTTGCGTTTGAGCGCCTTCGTAATGGGTCTCCTGTGAGTAGAGGACAACAGCTCTAACGTCCTCAAGTTGGGCAGCTGGACCAGGATATCGACGAACTTTTTCATCAGATCCTTTGGGCGTCATTGAAGCGTAGGTCCACGGACAGGACCCTGGGGAATTACGGCTTATGGGTTCCATTCGAAGGAAGATAGGATTACACCTACCGGACATGGGCGGCGATGGTAGGGTTCGACAAGAGGTAGACGCACTGAGCGTACAGACCGTACATCTTTCTAGGCTTACCATCATCAGACCCAACAATGCATCCCTCTGTATTTCTCCAAAGAACAGGGAGAAGCATACTGTGCAGCGCCCAGCAGGTCATCGTCAACTTCCGGATGACCGTCGACCGTTCCACATGGTGCGCCTTCATTATTACCCCATAAAGTCCACCGCCGAATGCGGTATCGCGGATGTAGCGTCGATGATCATGGAGGTGGGAAAAGATTTCAGGAAAAAGTTCAACCGGAAGCTTGAAAACTGTACGACCCAGGTCAGATGCAGGTTAAAAGAACGGGACGGGAACCAGAGTACCCACTTCCGCTGGTCTGAACTTGTTGTGCCATCTGGGCATGTGTGGGGAGGACCGCCACTGTAGACGCCTCTTTGGGCAACATCACTGTCACGCACGGTACGCGAAAGACCCGGAAACCGGGAAGTGTCAATGGCGAAGGGTCGGTCCGAATGAATACTGGAAGTTCTGGTTGGGGGTGTTCTAGAAGCGCCACATTGGAAGGTCCTGGTACGATCATGACTCACCGTGATTTACACATGGTCACACGCGCTTCCTTCGGCCAGCCGGGAACATTTGTGTTTTATATGTAAGTACGTTGTGGAAAGGTGCAGCCCCGTAAACCCTCTTGTGGGGACCACTGTAAAGACTTGATCCCGCGCGGAGTTCTCTCACATTCGAATCTGACAGAACTCTCAACGCCGGTCTACCACAAGAAGTCCGATACCTCTGTCCGGGTCTGGTAAAGTTCACTTTTTGCTGTACCAATTCCATCTCTATGGAACGGGGAGGTGATAAAATCGAGACCCACGATGACGATGTATCTCAATTCTCGTAGGTGTTTAACTATTTTGGTATTACCTTGTGCAATAATGATGAGCATGTGGACCCCAAAAGTTCCCAAAAATCGGGAACTCACAGCAGGTACGTATACGTACACAGATGCTCCCAACCATATTCCAAACCTTGAGACCTAATCCATGAGGAAATTCTACGATCTCCGTCAAAGAAGGTGCGACTACGGGGACGTCAGCAAACGGCCATCGGTCATTTGTGGAAGCTAGTAGTAGAGGCCACAACCTACCCAGTGGCGTCGGATCGGTCATACGAACCCCATATGCTAGGCAAGCAACCTTCCCATCGCCTTCAGGCGTGGAAGATATTCGTCCATACACATACGTTCGTATGTGTCCCTTCCCTTTCTTCCCTCCTTGGTTACTAGATCGGAACACATCTCGAACTCCTTCAAGGAAGGGTATCGGTTGGTATCCGAGAGGATGAGTCTAAGGACTCAAACTCCTCTGCCATAGGCATCGACAACATGATGATGATCCTCATCCGCTCAAGGGTCGGAGAACGTGGGAAATCTATGTCGAGAGCAGGGACCCACAGGGGAAGAAGTCCATACTCACACCTGACGGTAAGGGATTTGATACGAGCGAAGAATGGGATCAACAGGGCAATCGCTTATTTCAGCTAGTTAAACTCTACGAACGACCACAGTGAGGGTTTGTACTCACCAAGACTGCGGCGAGCGTTGGGAACGGCCAGGTCGATTTCTTCGGGGAGTTCACAAGCCGCGATCCTTTCCAACACCGGTTTGATCGCCGCCTCACCTCCGTCCGCGTATGTGAAGGACTTCAGACCAGCCAGGTCCAGCCAGGCCGCCCCGACGATTTTTCCTTGGTCGCAATACTCCTCTCCCCACTCTGTTGGGGAATCGTTGGTGATCTCGAGGTGAGCGGGGGCGATGTCGTGGACGCGTGGATTTCCGAGTTTTGATGTTGTGTCCTCATCGTAGACCCAGGTACAGCCACGAAGGCGCAAAACTTCGCAAAGGGGGAAGCACTGGATGAAGGATACGAAATCTTCAAACCCCCTGAAGCGACACTCCCGCAGGACTAGCACAGTCACGGTACTCGGTCTGGAGAGTAATGGAGCTGTGAGATATTCCACGTCAAACTGAGCCTGGCGGAGGCAGATGGTCTCGAGAGACGCTTTCTGTGAGATCGTATCTAGGATTCCGTGGGGATTGCCCGGATCAACGAGGCTGAGAGATTTGGTGTGTTGTAGAGCGTCGGAGCGTTCTCCGAACTCGATAAATGTGTCCACCTTTTCGTCACTATCCAATGCGATGTCTCGATAGAGGATAGGACAGCAGAGGCAGCGAAAAACAGAAGACACAAGGGAACAAGCACGGAGGGAATCCTGATCCTCCCCGAGTGCTTCGATGAACATCCCAAAGATCTCGCTGGGTAAGGACGGGGGTGGCATCTCGGCTCTGTTGAACCACTATGAGATGGAACGAGCTACGTCCTGGACTAAGTGTAATGACCTACCGAGGATCCTTTATGAGGGAGGACACCACGACGATGCCAGCTGCGTACCGGCAGTGGCCGCTGCACGTGACTGATCCGAGCCCGCGTTGGAAGGACTCTCAGGCTGATACAAAGTTGTGCACAGTTTGTGAGTTCAATCCGCACACTGATTCATACGGTCGCGCACTCGGTCACCATGACTGGATCATACATGACATTAACGCTATCGAGCTCTGTGGTACTGTCTTTAGAGGGTGTATTTTTAGCGAACCGCGTTGTGCTCTGGCTGGATACTCGGCGACGGACTGATCAAATACCGCTTGAGATACAACTCGCACAAAACGGTGAACGCATTAGGGTCTATTCGAGCCAATTTATTTGAGACCGTTTGAAACAAATACCACCAAACTGACAAAAAAGTGTGACCATTACCCCTGCTAACCGCGTTGCTGGTCAAACCCCTTCCAAGAAATCTAGAGCACAGAGTTCGCTGAAAATCAGGCGGCACAAATGTTCTCGGCTGCCCCGCATGGCCCCCCTGTATCGAATACTTCCAACACAGGGAGGCCGCACACACGGAGGGGGAACGTCGCTGATGAAAATGGAAACCCCCGTGGGTAAAGATAAACTGGCCGTGTGGAAAGAAAAAAACCGTCAAAAATAATCAAACGAATAGACTCTATTAAACGATTATCTGAATTTCTACAGGGACGATTCCGACAACACCTCCAACTCTTCGGCTTCTACGACCTCATCGATGATGCGATTGTCGACGAGTCGCCTGTAGCTTCGAGCAAGGGTCCATCTTAAGAATTTGCGGTCTTCGGAAGGGCTGTTCTTGAGTACGTCAATGAGACCTGCCTTCCACACTTCCGCTCCCTCCAGAAAACGCGGGTCATCCCTATGTCCTGTGACACGGATCTCCACAACGGAGAGATGTTTCGCGTGTCGTAAATGATTTATAACGTCGCCACATCTGAGCTGTTGTAGGGTGTAACATAATCCATTCCTGGACGCCACTAACGGGAAGAGAGGACGTACGTCGTTGATATAACCGTGAAGCGAGATCTCCTGAAGCTTCGGACAGTTCTGTACTACGGCTGTAACTCAGGTGCATTGAGTGATTGCCTCGGACTGGAGGGCACTTTCGGGAACTCACATTCCATGTTTGAATCGATGGTAGTTGTCAATCCCCCGACCCGCTTCAATTCCGCGCCATACAAACGTAGGGCTTTGGAGCAGCTGTTCCAGAAACCACGCCTGAAGGTCAGGCTCTCGAGATTCGGACAACTCCTGATGAAATCAGGGTACATGACGCAGACGGACATCTCGCGGATACTTGGGAACTTGGCGCATTTGCGTCTGAGACCCTTTGTAACGGGAGTCCTGTGACCAACGCTTAGGAGGTCCAAAGTCCTCAGGTTGGGCAGCCGGATCAGTATATCGACGAACTTTCTCATCAGATCCTTTGGGGCGTCAGCGAAAGACAGGTCCACGGACAGGACCCTACATAATTACAACTGATGAGTTCCATGAATCGAACGGAGGTAGGATTATACTAACCGGACATAGGCGGCGATCGCCGGGTTCGACAAGAGATAGCCACACTGATGATACAGGCCGTATGTCTTCCTAGACTCGTCGTCGTCGTTATTGGAGTGGGACTTAACAACACATCCCTCTGTTTCTCTCCAAAGAACAGGGAGGAGGGCGTTGCGCAGAGTCCAGCAGGTCATCGTCAACTTCCGGATGACCGTTGACCGTTCCACGTGGTACGTTTTCATCTCCACTGGATAGACGATCCCACAGTCGTCTACTGTTGCGCGGATGAAGTGTCGGTGATCACAGAGATGGGAGACTATTTCAAAAAAGAGTTCAGCCGGAAACTTGAAAGCTGTACAACCCTGGTCAGACGCATGTCGAAAGAAAAGGAGAATCAGAACACTCACTTTCGTTGGTCTGAACCTGTTGGGCCCTTTGGATTGTTAGCTGAGTCGGGAGGACCGCCGTCGTTGACACCTCCTTTGGTGACATCGGTGTCGCACGCGCGGTGCGCGAAAGACTTGGAACCGGGGAAACTTCAACGGTAAAGGGTCAGTTCGAGTGAAGGTTCGATGGAAGTTCTGGTCGGGGATTGATTTGGGGGTGCCACACCGAAGTTGAGGGTACCATGATTTATATACGGTTACGCGCTTCAGGCTTCTTTTGAGATCTCTTTCAACCTTGACTTCGTGGAAAATATACGCGTTGTGAAAGGGGGTGTGTACTAATTAGAAACGCCCTTGCGTTCACCACACTGCCACGAGCCGATGGAACGGCTGGGCTGGATGTGTGGCGGTAGACATCTTCAACCCCCCTCCACAAGTGCCTGAATCAAATGCGGTTGAAAATACTACTGTGGCGCCTTTGTTTTTTGTAGCCTAGACCTCGAGACCTGGCCCGCGAAGAAACTCTAAGAGCCACGACGATAGGAAGCGACAATACGAATATCAACAAATAGATTGGTCATTTTGATTTAGACACCCACAACCTACCCGAAGGCGTCGAATAGATCGTGCAAACCCACCAGCTAGGCAGGCAACCTACCCGAAGGCGTCGAATAGATCGTGCAAACCCACCAGCTAGGCAGGCAACCTACCCGAAAACTTCAGCCGTGGAAGGTATTTGTCCATATCCAAACGTTTGAGTGTGTCCCTTCCGCTCTCCTCCTGATTCACTAGATGTGAACACACCTCGACCTCCTTCAAGGAAGGGTACATGAGGGCATCCGAGAAGGTGTTGTCTAAGACCGCATACTCCTCTATCGTCGTGGCCGGCCATGTGGTAATGATCCTAATCCGTTCGAGGGTCCGGGAGGGTGGGAAATCATCGTTTGGAGAGCGCGTCCACAAGGGATGGAGTCTGTAGTTGCATCTGAGGGTGAGGGTTTTGACACGAGCGACGAGCGGTGTCAACAGGGCAATCGCTAATCTCAGCCAATTCAACAAGTTCAGGATTGGACAACCATGACGAGAACTTGCACTCACCAAAATCGCGACGGGCGGAATGGGAAAGGGACAAGTCGATTTCTTCAAGCTGTTCACAAGCTGCGATCCTTCCCAACACCAGTTCCGACGCCGCTTCACCTCCGATCGCGTACGTGAAAGACTTGAGACCAGTGAGATCCAACCAGGGTGCTCCAAGTATCTCTCCTTGTTCCCAATACCCCTTGCTCCATTCTGCCGAATAGTTCACAACTTCGAGATGGACCGGGGCGATGTCGTGAACGGGTTGCCTTCCAGCTGGTTCTAACTTTGCGCCTGTGCGGTGAGTCCAGGTACAGCCGCGAAGGCGCAAGGTTTCGCAAAGGGGGAAACACCGGATAAAATATGAAGTCTTTGAATCCCCCAAACTGACACCTCTGCAAGATCACCACGGTCACAGTGCTCAGCCTAGAGAGTATGGATGCTGTGAGGGTCCCCGGACGAAATATGACCCGGCTAATGCATAGGATCTCGAGAGACGCCTTCCTTGAGACCGTGTCGAGAATTCGGTGGGGATCCTTTGACTTTGTGACGGTGAAGGATTTGGCGCATCGTAGGATGTCAGAGCGTTCTCCGAATTGGACAAAGGTGTCCACCTTCCCCTGACGGTTCAATGCGATATCTCGATAGAGGATGGGCCCACAAAGGTGGCGAAAAACAGAAGACACGAGGGAACAAGCGCGAAGGGAATCCTGATCGTCCTCCAGTGCTTCAATGAACATTCCAAAGATCTCGCTGGGGAAGGACGGGGATGGTATCTCGGCTCTATCGTAACACCATGAGATCATTTGAACGAGCTCGCACCCCTGGCCAACCGCAACAACTCACCGAGGATCTTTCATGGGTTCATCGATCATCATCATCGTTCATGGAAGACCGTACACATCAGTATACCTAGATTTTACTTTTTAAGCGGAAATAAGTGAAATAAGCGACGAAAAGTGATGAAAGTGATCACTTTTTAAGCTAGGGTCTCTGAGCCACAAATAAGTGCCCAAAAAGGGGCGAAAGTGATGGGCGTAACGCGAGGAAAGCGCGCGAAAAAGTGCAAAAAGTAAAAAGTGATCTGAATGTTTGCTGATGCAGCTTCGATTGTGATCGAGGGCGCCAGTAGGGTTGGGAATCGGTTCCATACGAGATCACAAGGGGGGAAACACAAATGTAGTCGCGACAAGACATAGTTTTACATTCGCTCAACAAGGAGTGTTGGTACAACGGGCGGGAGGGAGAGAGTAGTAGTAGGAGTGCTGAACAGGCATAGATCCCACGTCCTTCAGAATGATTCAGGTAGGAACCAAGAACGGTTCCTAAACATCATAGTGGAGCAACTTTTTGACAGTGCCGGTGGCTACCGGCGGTGTTGACTTCAGCGTCCGGGGGTCTAACACACATGGAGAGGAAAGACTCACGGGCGTCGGTGGGAATACCATCAAGCGCTTTGTCGCTGAGAGTCTTGGCAACATCGGCTGGGGTCAAAGTGGTATCCCTCCCGATGAGGATTGCGACTAAACCAGAAACGTGAGGAGCAGCCATGGAAGTTCCAGAGAGTGTTTGGGTTTTCCCATCAATCCAAGTAGAGATTACGTCCTTCCCAGCAGCCCAGATATCAACGCATTTGCCATAATTGGAGAAGTCGGCCTTTGTATCCTCGAAAGTAGAACCGGCAACGGTGATCGCTTGCTGAGCACGGGCAGGAGAGTAGTTGACCGCGTCCTTGTCTTCGTTTCCGGCAGACGCAACGACGGTGACGCCGCAGGCGCAAAGCTAAAGGCGGAATCGCTCGTCAGTGGCGTCGCTGTCACATTCCATCTACTCAGCGCGTACCGCGTTGACGGCCTTGTCCACGGCGTCGGAGGCATCGCAGGCCAAGCTTAGAGAAGCAACGGAGGGTTTGCCGGAGTTCAGTGCTTCTTCGCCGACCCAGAGCATACCGGCGATACTGCGATTCGGCGACGTGGGTCAGTCACCTTCAGTGACAAGGTAAGGGTGAAGAAGACTTACAGGTCAGACCTCGCCCCAGTCAAATCGTCAGCCAGAACCTTTACAGCGAAGACATTGGCGGCTTTGGCGACACCATATTTATCAGAAACGGCGGTTCCAGCACAGTGAGTCCCGTGACCATTTCCGTCTTCGTTTTCGTAATCGCCAAAGGTCTTCCCCCACTTGGCACGGCCTCCGAATGCGGAGTGTTTGGTGTAAATACCAGTGTCTATTGGATACATAAGCGGTGGTGCGTTAGACCGTGAGGGAAAGGAACGTGCCGAGGATGTAGACATTTGTGCCAGCTCCAGCGGAGCTATCGTACTTGTACGTAAACGTCAAGTCAAGGTCGTCGCCAGTCAACTTATCCGTAGATGTGATCCTGCCGAGACCCCAGGGGGCGTCAGTCCTGTCAGAAGTCGGTCAGAAGTCGGTCAGCTTCCTCGGGTAGGGGGGAACAGACTGAGTGGTAACTTCACAGGCCCAAACGGTGCCATCCTCTTCGATCGAAGCGATTTCCGTGTGGGCACGCAAATCGTTCAAATCATCGTCGGAGAACTTTCCGGCGTAACCATTGATGAGTTTGTACTCGTGGATGATGTTGCTTGGGGTGGACGCGATTTTGATTTTGGTGGAGTTGATGTGGGAAGCGAGAGACACCCCCTCCTTGAGGGTGATGATGTAACTGCCAGGGATGGGGCGTTTAGCCTTAGAAACAGTGAGGAGGGATGCCATTGGGGAAAGGTTCCTTGACGACTATCGTAGACCCCGACCGCTTTTATAGTGCGCTTTATTTCTGGGATTATTTACGTGTTAGTACCCCCGCTGAAACGCTTGGCCCACGAGACCCACCGTTATTGCCCTTCCGAAGACCCTTGAGAGAATCCCCGGCATCCATTGAAGTCGTTCAGGATAGCCTCATTGGGAGTTACCGCGTCCCATGACAAGCGCATGAAAGACTTTCTCGAACGCATGGCCAAGGTAACAACACCTTTACGATATGTTTAGTCCTTTTGCAATACACTCAAGGGAACCAACCATGGCCACGGGATGAAGAATTCTCCATCAACTTTGTATCCGTTGTTCTGAGTATCCATCTATTCTGTTCGAGCATTCGGCTAGTCCGCTCGGGTCGCTTCGTCGGCCCCCGGAATCACCGGCTTGCTCTTGGTATTGATTATTGGGTATTGATTATTGGATGGGTGGCTGTCCGGAGGAACGGATAAAACCATACACACTGTGCGCGTGTGTGCGCACGTGATATATACGAGAAGGGTGCCGCTAGCCGAGGTTTATTCCTCAGTGTCTGTGGCCCTCCGCATCGCGTTGTTCCATGGAATTGAGAGCTGAGGACGTCTAGAAGTGAGGCCAGAACTTTGTGGGCCCAAGGCAGGGGGGGGGGGGGTGGTAATCCCTCTAACCTCCAACAATTCGGTCAGTTCGCCCGGTTTCGAACGAAATGGCGCCAGCATTGCGATTCCAGATGTGCGGTTTGTGGTCAATACCCACGATCCAACGCAACGTATGGGGCCCTGGGGTCCTGATGGTTCCCTTGTAGGAGTCCAATCTTCGTTTGGATTCGCATGTGCACGCTGTACATCCTGCGGACAGTCACCAGATTACTGACTTTCCATCAGCTTTTCTTGGGCTTTTAGTGTGCGAAGTGCAAATAAGCACTACAGCAATTTGGGTTTCGATAGACTGTTCCCTACAGGTTCGGACGCCTGGCTAGGATAGATGGGGCTAAACAAGATCTCCAGGGCTTGGTCACGGCAGCGCTTGGAAACCAGTAGAAGGACTCCCACGTCCAGATCATAATGACTGTTGTATGCCCCGATCGCTTTCACAGTGCATCCATTTATTCACTGGCTTATACTCTTGCCATCGCCATTCGATGTAAATTGGGTGCGGGGAACACTTGCCCCGTGACACTGGCCCATCATTATTCAATACTCATTCGAAGGTGTCCCCCCAAGTTTGGAGGACTCCGGGATCCTTTGGGCCCATTTTGGAATAATCTCATTTGAAGTCTCCGCTTCCCATGAAAGACTTTT
>Ga0307511_10004223_pt1 | contig 14663 bp, 16 predicted proteins | sample 13_EM_MG_FD_200266 | JGI IMG/M metagenome (GOLD analysis project Ga0307511, IMG submission 200266) | Populus trichocarpa ectomycorrhiza microbial communities from riparian zone in the Pacific Northwest, United States - 13_EM | ecosystem: Host-associated > Plants > Roots > Unclassified | place... | reverse complement strand
GCAATGCTCTGCTCGGAAATCGAGCATTGCCCGTTCAATTCACACCCATTTAGCACGGCGTTTAGCGGGATCGACTGCGGTTGACGACCAGCAGGGATAGTATGTTTTTCAGTTTTTATTTCGCAAATATCAGTGGTCATATATTTCGAACGGACCAATGGAAGGGTGTTTATGTAAGCTAAATATAACATACAGATGAAATATGGGTGGCAGGACCACCCGGTGGGTACCAGGGGAGTGCCGGGGAAGTAGTTCCCACGGCTAATCATCCTCCCGAGAATATTTGATGCGAGCGAGGAGGCGGGGAATGCCTGAGGATGACGCGTGATGGGTGATTCCCACGAGTGCAACACCCGGAGCGCACTGATCAATCGGGGATATCCCCCGATCAGCCAGGGGAAGCCCCCGCCAAAAGGGGAAGCTCGTGGGAACCCCCCATCAGCCACACCCGGGGAAGGGTAAAACCCCCCCCAGTGCAGGGGGGAAAGAAATAATAGTTTTACACTACGGTAGGCCCGAGTTTTCCCCTTGCCTAAGACAAACTCCTTGAGAGTTTTCCTAATACCATAAGGACAACTGTTCATAGACAGTTGCTTTCGATGGATAGGTGGTTATAATTTATTGGATATGCTATGGAACGTGCGAACAACAGGATTCTGTTAAAGGGTTCCAGAAAGCAACCCCCGGCCAAGTGATGGATATTCCACAGAACCGTTGTCCGGAACTACTTATACCTGTTAGCAAATCCGCCGCGAACTAGTTGACGGCACAGGGATCAAGGATAAGTGCCATCTGGGTGGTATGTCCTGGGGAGGGTGCAAGGACGATGCGCACTGTTACCGTATGTTTCCTAAAGCGACGGGATGTGGAGCATACTAGCAACGCCGAGCCCCACACACAAATACAAAACCCTGTGTGTATTTTTTTCTTTTCGAAAATGAGCCATCGGATTGCAAGTGGCTGTAACTACAAATAACCGACTAGTTCAATACTCATTCTTTCCAACAATGACTCAATCTTGACCCAACCCACGTACGTTCACACTGAATGGACGGACTTGGCTGGGAGATGCGTAGGCCACCTGTGTTGTTGAGGGCAGCTGGAGACACGTGCAACACCACTGGAGCGATAGAACGATTGAGGGTGGCTGAGGGACGTGAGGAAGACACAACTGGCCCCCGCTCAAGGTGCCATACTCGACGGAAACCGGCTGGACGTGGTTCGCAGGCTAGTGCTTCCTCCAACTGTGCCCAGCCACGGGGTATGCCGAAATGACGCTCGACTCCTGGCGACGCCTTTCACGTAACGAACGAGCAGCCGGGCATTCTCATCTTATAACGCGTCCATCGATCACATTTGGTGAAACCACATGTCCAGGGGGAGTTTGTAGTGTGCGGATGGGTAGGGTAGTGGGGATGTGGCGGGGAGAACATGTGACGGAAGTGGAAGTAGCACTCCGCGATGTTTGTGGCCAGGGCGTGGAGGTTTGGGAGGATTTCTGTCAGCTCCGAGTGAGAGGTGGTCTTAGAGATGGTTGTGGAAGACGAGGAGGAAGGGAGGGGTACGCAGTTGAGATTCCATGCCTTGTGGACACCGAAAGCGAGCTCAGGGAGAGTAAACAAAGTAAAATAAAGTAAGAATCCCCTTCGGCGTGACCACAGGGGGAAGGAAGAAAACAAGTACACCGTAGAGACCCCTTCAGCTCGGCCACAGGGAATAAATCGGGTAAGTGGAGGGGGAAACAAAACACTCCCTTGGAACGAGAGTTGAGACGAAGTGGTACCTGTTCAACGGTTGAACATTGAACGGTGAAATAGACCCCTGGTCATGATTACTGGTGATCATCACGCCTCGCTGAATGGTCACCAGCACTGACGAGGGTAGTCAGCATGCGATGACATGCGTTTCGAGTAATCGATGGCCGAGGGATGCACCATGGGAGGGCACATCGGGTATGAAGGATAGCAGTAGTCCTTGTTGTGCGTCAAGTGATGAGAGAGGTGGCTCTCCGACGGGCGAGTAGATATAAAGATACATGTGGTATTGGTAATGCATTGGCACGTGACCCTCAACCGACGAGATGGGGGGGATGGCAGTCCAGGGGTCCTTGGGCTTTGAGCTCTCTCCCGCACCCACGCCGCGTGGACGAATTCGGCCGGGTTTCGGAGAGGGACTCTCTTGGGTCGCGTCCTCGGTGAGATCTTTCGGAGTGACGAGCTCGGTGCGGGGACGAGCACCAGCGATGAGTAGGTCATGGGTGTTGTTAATGAGCACCTGGGCACACCGAGAGTCAGAAAATTCGACAATGTAGCACTGAGATGACGAACGGTCAGTCGATCAGGCACGCGACAAATTACTGGGGACAAACGCACACCGCTGGAGGAATAGAACGACTGAAGGTGAACGAAGGACGTGAGGAGGTCACGCAGCCGACCCTCGTTCAAGGTGCCATCCTCTACGGAATACGAGGGCCTCGCACAACACCACGGGGGTTTAATGTTTGTGGTGGAACAGCTGCGGAGTGACCAGCTAACACATCTTCCTTGATACCACCGGTGATAAGAAACGAGCGGAGATGGTAGCGCCCTGGGACGAAGACGGGATCATTGTGAGATGTTCCAAGGTCCAGAGGTGGACTGATTTGTTCGGTCGGTGAAATACATCGCAAGTCCAACACAAGAACTGTGCGATCCAGGAGGGGTACCCATAAACCGGTGGTGAGCGGTGAAATGGCCGTCGGATCGTTCGACCGGTAGCGGGCATCAACGGCTGGCGCAATGAACGTAAAGGTGGCAAGTATGGGGGATTTGTCACTATTGTGCATTGAGCACCAGGCCGTCCTATACCGCTTGATGGACAGGCGGCTGTACTGCAAATTTCGAATGAAATCGGAGAACTTGGAGGGAACGAGGCGGAGGGTACGACGGATGATGCAGGCCCCGGGAATTGATAAGGGCAACCCTCAGAAACCACGCATGCAGCAACGATGAGCGCGTAGGGAATGATACAGAAGGGAGTCGTGCTGAGGGCGACGGAAGTGATGTTCGTCGGTCGATGTGTACCGGTTCAAATGTTTACCGAGCGTCGCGAGGAAGGTGGAGTGAGGCGAAGCGGCGAGGCTTGCGGAGAGAATGGTTTGGACCCGGACGGATCGTGGGGGGGACCGGTCTATTGTGGAAGGTGGGAGCGTTGCCGGTAAATGTGGCGTTGTCGATCCCGTGGGTAAAAACACGGAGCAGGCGGTCTCGTCGTTCGGGTCGGACTGGAGGTGGAGTGGATTCGATTATCAACGCGGGGGTGACGACGGGGAAGAGAACGGCCTGTTGTCCTCGTTATAAATAACACGCGTCCACCAAATTTTACGAAGATTAAAGTGGTGTTCAAATTTTCATCGCGTTTTTTTTTATCGGACTCCTCAATACACCCCGCGGTTTCCTTGCGGTACCCCTCGTAGAATCGGAACCTCGGGTCCTCTTTCGGGTGACCGTTATGTTCTGCCTCAGACTACGTGGTGGTTTTAGTGGCGTCCTCATCGGGTACGAAAAAAACCCGACCCATCGACCTGAGGATCGAACCATCAGTGAACCGAACGACGCCGACGTGATGCACCGTACCGTCTTCACATCGTACTCTCTTCCTTGACTAGGTCTCTCCCAGAACTGCTCCCCTGATATCCCTGTCAAGAGTGGGATGCGGAGATGGGGCGGAACCTCGTGCAGAAGGGGGATGTGTTGTGAGTTCGACCACGGAGACCTTCAGCGTGGTGTGCGCTGATAGTGGTGCGCCGGTCTTCACGGAGCCACTATGACAGCAGCAGGTTCGACCCCTGGTCAGATGAGAGGAGTGTGACGTTTGGAATCTGGACATTGGGAAAGAGGCGAGGTGAAAGGAAGGGGGTATCCCGGAGCGGGGGGCTCGGGAGGAAGGAGCAGGCTGCACCGGGTGTCCTACAGGTTCGGCAACCTGCCGTATGTCGCTGCCTTGGGGTGAGGACGAGGGGAGGATAGAGGTTGGGATTCAAGAGCATCGGAACCAACCCGTTTTTGCCACTGGCGCCTTAGGTTTATATAAGCGATCTCCTCGGCTGAAATTCAACCTCGACTTCCAGTGGGTCAAAACGATAGTGGGTGACTATCCGTAGCACTAGATAAAATCATATCCATCATAGAAGGGTGCCAGTAGCCGAGATTGGCTCTAGCGATGACCCGACGGAGCGGTCGGGGTCTCTCCGCCTTCCTTAAAAGTCAATAAATATTCGTCTAGACCCGTGTGTACACAGTGTAACGGTACGGATAGTCACCCAGTATTTGTTTCAAACGGTCTCGAAATTTTTGGCTCGAATAGTCCCTAATAGAGATCCATTTCCACCGTGTGAAAAAAAAACCTTCAAGAGCTGGGAGGCGTAAAGCGAAAACGTGGCCCAACCAAATCACACCAGTCGACGCAGACCAATGTAAGTATCTCTTTCGAGTCTCCTTCTCGTCGGCCCTTGTCTAAGATTACATTTCAATCATCAGGCTTACCCCACTCACGAACAAATCCTTCCCGGCGCACTTGTACGCAGGCTTTCATTTTCGTCCCGTTGTATGACGAGAGCGCGAACTCAACCTCACCACAAAAACATCAGTCTGCAAGAGTTCGAACGATTGGCTAAACCGGCCAAGGTGAACGGACCCCGGATCATCGTAAAAAAGCTCAAGCCTCTTCGGTCGGCGGATGGGAAGACGAAAGATGATCCTGCGAGAGCTGCACAGGACTTGGAAGTTCAGTTGACGGCCCTCAAGGTGTGTTTCGCTCCTTCTGGGGGAAAGACTGTCTTTTCTTACCGCGTCCAGGCTTTGAACCTAGCGCACTTCGCGGCCGTTGCCCTTATCCAAGAGCTCAAGCACAACCGCACTCTCCGCAGACCAAACCGTGTCGAAATTCCTCTCCGCAGAGCTCGAGCCCCCCCCCTCCCTCTCACTTATCATGCAGTCGAGCCGAATACCGCCGAGGGGAAAATTAGGAACCGTCTGACGAGTTGCAAGTCCTTCCCTGGCAGAGCATGGGAACTAGTAACGGACCTCCAGGCTACCCTCGACCCTTCAGTCACCAAATCCTCTAGCACCGCTTTCCCTACGGTCACCGCGGATGACGAGAAATAAAGTCCCGAGGACCAAGTTGGGGATGAGGACGAAAACGGTGTCTTCGACCAACTGGAATCCTCCGATGATCGGGTCGACGACGACGGTTGGGAGTCGGGTTCAATCCACTCGGGAGACGAAGAACTTCCCAATGGGCCACGTCTACTATTGGCTGACTCTAACTCCGACTCCGGGTCCGAACCCGAGTTGGACTCAAGATTGGAAACCGGTTCACCACACCGCTCCAACTTAAAGTCCAAGGTCAAGGTGAGGACTGAATCGGTTTCTGGAGACGGAGACGAGTCTGCATCGGATACTGATCCCGACTCCGACGACACCTCTCTCTCCCCGTCGCGTTCCCAGAAAGTCCCAAAGCCTTCCGGAGGAGCGGGGACTTCAACATCCCTAACTTCACTTTCAGTCGGGTACATCCCTGGGGAAGGAGACTCGGATCTAGAAGGCGAGGTCGTAGAAGGCAAAAGGGGAACCAAGAATCGTAGGGGCCAAAGAGCTCGAAGAGCGTAAGCACTTCCCACTATCACATCCCGTCTCAAATTAGTCATAATGTATTCTAGAATCTGGGGAAAAAGTACGGAAACGGCGTAAAACACGTCGTCAAGTGAGGCAGAAAAGAAGATAAAGGAGAAACGCCGCCAGCGTGAGGTTGCAGCTAAACGCCCTCACTGGGCCACGAAAAAGGTGTTTGAGCCCCCGGAACGAACGGATTCTGGGTACGGAGGCCGGGTTGCCGCAAAGTCCGGTGGAGGTGGAGGCGGGAGAGCGGATGGACAAGCTCTGTTGAAGAGGTCGCAACGAGTGGATGAAACTCTGCACCTGTCCTGGGAGGCGGAGAAGAAACTGGAGGAGTCTGTTGTGATAATACCCCCAGCGGGGAAGAAGATCGTGTTTTAGGTTTCTAACCCTGGATTCCTCCGTTCGTGACATCACATTCTCTCGACCCCTTCACACCTCATTCCTGGTTTCACGCCCCCCACCATTCTTCATCCACCCGCCCAGTGGAAACGATCCCAAAACCTGTTTGTTGCATCATTCCGAGCGCCCAGCGCTCAGCCCCGACTGGGAAAACCGACCCACCCTCGAAAACGAGCAATGCGCAATCTGCTGGAGCTTTGTCCCCCCGGTCTCCTGTGCCCCGGCTTTATTCGGGTTCAGGAACGGAAACGGGGATGGTCGAGCCGGGTGAAAATCCGAATATGGTTTACTTTCGCCGGTGAATCATTGATTAGCCTTCAGGGAGGAACATGAGCCCTCGAGCGAGACCGAGGATCTCAGGACGCTCACCGGCGGTGGGGTCCGTGGGGTCGCCGCCAGCGGGGGGCGCGATCCCCAGGTCTACGTCGGCGGTGCCATGAGTTGCGTTGGTCCGACTTCATTACATCGGCCATCGTGGCCCTGGCGTTCACTTCGATGGGTCCCTCCAGAGTGCGGTCGGGGCTTGCGTCATCCAAACACCGTACGACAAGTTCACCTCAGGTCCAATAACACCGAAACCATGACTGGGGAACAATAGCGGGGATGCCCAGAATAAGAATATCGAATCGATTACTTGGGAAACTAGGGGGTTTCCCCGCACCGACGTTTCGAACTTCTTCGCTCAGTCCAACCTCTCAAAGTTTTATTTACTCGACATCACTTGGAACCGGATTTTGTCGTGGGACCCCTGGCGTCCAGATTCACACTTCTGATCGCTCTGTCACTCCGAGTCAACCAGTCCTCATCACCGCACCACCCCAACCACATCCCAGCTATTTTGGATCCTCACCTCAAACCCCAACCCTCGGCAACTCATCCTATTCGATGCAGCCATTCCCAATGACCCCGATAGGTCCACGCTTGAAATCCCACTACACAACTTAAAGCTTCTCTCTTTGACGGGGGAGTTTGGGCATCTTTTGGGGTTGTCGCGCCGGTTGTTACTACCAGTGACATTGGATGCATGGGCCTGACCACATTCGATTCCACGGGCAGAAGATATTTCGCAGGTTCTCGGACCGTACATGCGAGACCACTTCCGACGCGATGTCCGGTTCCACGGTGAACTTGCGGTTTCTTCCACCATTACTTATTGTTCTATCGCGATCGTGGTCAACGCCATGCCCATCCTGTCCACCGTGCCGATGGTGATACCGACATACATGACGGTTACGGTGGCCCCACCCCTTCCACACATGACGGATCGATTATTCATCCACTTTATTGCGCTAATCCCTGGAGAAAACGTCGGATCCTTCACCACTAATTCCGCCACAAAAGTACAAGAACTGCTTTTCATGATGCCGAACATCCAGGCGTGTGTCCCTCCAACGTAGAGTTGTTCAAAGGGTTCCTACAGCCAAACCCGGATGGACCGCACGCCAACATAAAACTCCTTCCCTCCATTCAATCACTGCATTCAGGAAATATTACACTGAACAAGAGCGATTGGGATGACTTGACGACATACCTAGCCCATTAAACCTCAAAAAGTGGGCGCCTCACCTGAAATCGTTGGGAAATTTATTTTTTCGGGCCCTCAAAGCCTAACTCTCCTGCCCCTTTTACCAAAAGCCTACATGTTGTCTGCGCCAGCGCCGTCACCACTACGGATACAGAAGCGGGCGATTGGCTCACAGGCCTCGCTCGCATCGTGCACTTGGGAATAGAGACCCGTGGGCCCCCTCTCGAGGACCTGAACCTGACTCGTTACGGGACCTCGATCGACGTCGGCGATGGCCTCAATGATCCATCGAGCTTTGTCCAGACATCAAACCCACCCGTGCTGGCTTGCTCCCTGAAGGTCTTTCCGAAGGGATGGATGAAACCCACCGCCGGTCGATTCTTGTCCACACCGTGTGGCATCCACTTCCTGAAGGACGTGGAAGACCTTCTATATATCCATAACAGCGTTGGCGGGGGAGTGTTCTCATGCCCTCGGGTCTCTCACTATCACCTGTAAATCGGGTGGTACGTCCATTCGGTATTTGCATCCACACCGATAGCTTACTTCTATTTCCAGGCGAATTGTGGTCAACTTCAGTCGACCTCTCGAAGGGGACGAGCTTGAGGATGTGACTTTTCGGATCGATTAATCGGGTCCAAAATGGATCACCACAGCCCTCCGAGCCATCACACCCAAACTTCGAGATCTTCTGTAAATCTCGTTTTACTACCCAACCATTGTCATGTTCGATGCCGATGCTACCGTGCGAGAGGTTGAGGCATAAACCACTGGGCAGTGGTCGGAGGTCGACCGGCTTCTCGCCCAACTCTGGGAGTCACAGTTGATCCCTCTGAAGATCCTGTGTCGTGCATCATCATGGAAGGAGAAATCTGCACGCGACTCGATGGACCATTTGTTGCCGGAGATAACGAGGGGAGGGACAGCCAGACTGTCCGATGCCAAGTAGAGGGCGGACTTGAGGAGTGCAGGGTCGAGGCTTCTGGCGGAGGGTTGTGTGGGAAGGCGAGAAGGCAGGGAATAGAAACATTGTGGTTCGTATCAGCCTGCACTCCACAGGGCAGCTGGGCTGAACGCCCTTGGGCTCCTCTCGACAGCAAGAAACCACAACCGTGAAAGTTCTGGGTGCGCGGCCGACAGAAGTGACGCTGATACTCCTAGGACTACCGGGCGGGAGTCACTGGAAACGACAGCGGCTGAAACTCTCAGCTGTGACACTGTCACCTTCGATCGTCGAACGCGCACGTTGATCCCACCTGTGCTTGGACAACCTGACCGCGTGCAGCTGACGCTTCTCCTCTACGTCTGCCAATGGTCCTATCCCCCCTCTCCGTTCACCGCAGTCCCGGGTTCATCCACGAAGCGCATTTATGTTCGTTGTCTTACCACTCCCTCTTGTTATTCCACGCGTTTCTACATACTTTCAGTAACCACGAGTATACCCTGCGGCCTTTTTGATTGTTCCATCTCATTGAGCAACGTTACAATCGTGATGAACATGAGCCGATACCAGCGCGTCAGGTCCCTGAGGGTCTACACACCCGGATGTCGACAGTATGTTGCAATTAATCCCCACGGTTTCCCGGCGACCTCACTGTTGTCGTTTTTGTCGTTGAAATCCACAAACTGCATCGTTCGGAACCATATCGGTCCCATGAGAAAGTTTGAAGTGAGCCGAATCGCTGGGATTGCATTGGGGACTTCGATGACCACCGACAGTGCCGGCCCTGGTCAAGGGATCGCGGGGAGGCGGCGGGTGGTAAAAAATACCACGCGTAGCTGCATCCGGACCTCCCAACTCTTTTGGTCAAACACAAATCGTGGAGGAGCCGCTCAGAGGGCGGACCTCGCGTCCGCAGCGTTTGGGTCCGATGTTGTGTATTTATCACCACAGAACGTGTTGAACGACTACAGGGGGACAGAAAGACAGAAGACAGTCTGAGATTTGTGTCTGAGGGTCGTTGGTGAGCGTGGGGATCGCTATGTGAAGGCGCTTCCACTCGTACCATCCCATGAAACGAAACAAGGAGGTGCCCCTCTCGACCCCTCCTTTCGTAGGCTCTTGTCTAAGACGTGAACGCAATCCAGGCCGCCACCGAGGCCACACTGTTCCTCACCCCCGTCATGGTGAGATAATGGTCGTATCAGTTGTTGAACGTTGAATCGTGACTGGTGGAGATCGAGAGGGATCGGAGCGTCAGTGAAACCTGGTCGACTAGAGTCTGAAAGAGCGCACATGTGGGATGAAACAGAAACTTGTGACAATCTACGAAGAGGGAAAGACACTCAAGGGGTGTTGTTAAATGTTTTCATATCCTTCAACCTCTCTCGTATATTTTACCCAAAAGCCTACACGTTGGATGTGCCCGCACCGTCACGGCTACAGACGCAGCAGTGGGTGGTTGGCTCACAGGTTTCGCTCACATCGTGCACTTGGACTTGCGAATCGTACCACGGAGAGCCGATTGGTAGAGGCTGAGAGCGATCGCCCGGAGGTAGGCTTCCAGCAGTTCGCTGGAATCCGGTTCGAGCTTCGGCTGACATCGATGGCGAAAGCGGGCCCGACTGCGGAGAACGGACCAGCCTGAGGGTGTGATAAGCATCTCGTTCGGCCAAGAGGGGGCGAGACCATACAAAAATCCGGACGGTGTTAAGATATTCATTGCACTTCTTCATTTATTCCACATCGTACTCCGTTACCTCCAGTTTGTGCATAGTGTGGGGGTCAGGGGGACTTCGTTCTTAGTTGGTTGTAGGTGCACCCGCGGGACCTCCTGGATGGTGTTTGGAGTCAGTTTTGCAATTGCAATTAATTTCGGCTCCCAACACGCGAGAGAATCGAGCAAGGATACGTTCGGTCGAGTGGCAGAAGGCAAGTATGGGGAATAAGATACGTCGTGGGGAGAAGAGCGGGTGTTGCGTGTTGGTGCAGAGCGTCGCAGCTGCACGAGATTGTGACCGCTCACAAATCGCGACCCGTTCAAATCACCCGGTGCGCCATGGAATCCTAGACCCCTTCCTCAACTCAGCGATGATGTCCACCGGCTCCGTTGGCCTCTCCCGAGCCCACTCCATCCTTCACGAGGAGGAAACCCCTCTAATATCCCTATCCGCTGATGATTTGTGGCGATCTTATTCGCTAGACGACAGTATCCTGACGGGAGTCAAACAACACCTTATCCAAACACACTGGCTTTCCGAGCAGGGGAAGTGGGACAGTATCTGTGGGGAGGAGATCGACGGAAAACAGTTCGCAGTCTCAGCTGAGGATGGTAGCGAAGTCAAATCCTTTGCGTTCTTTTCACATCTCTTCAACGCGATTCTGGACTACCTTCGACAGCGTGGACATGGGACCCCCGTCAAAAGGATGGTTTACGCTGGCTCCATCGAATCCACTGGTGGAACCAGCCATCACCCAGATGCTTTTCTTCAGTTGGACACCGGAACCTCTCCAACACCGGGCAAATTCAAATGGAAGGATCTGGTCTGTCCTTTTGAGTACAAACTTGGTGACGGTTGCCCCCTCAACGTAAGTCAACCTAACTCAATCACTGGATCACGTCCTCACCATTTCCAGAATGATACCAACGCACTACGGAGTCTCCATCACATCATGCGCTGTGACCCTCGCCGGATCTTCTCCTTCGGAGTCACCATACAAGGCAACATGTTCCGTATCTGGCTTTTGTGCCGAGCGGCGCCCTTCACATTCACTCCCTTTGACTGGTTTGAGGTTGGTGCTGTCTTGCACTTTGGGTGTTGGTGTATCTAACACCTCTCAGGATCCTGAGTCACTCCTAAAGTTCTTCCTTGTACTTGCAACCTCCCCCAAGATGGACCTTGGTTTTGATACAAACATCAAGAGCATTGGCATAACTGATGTTGACCTCGAGTTTACTATCCAAGGGACAGGATATCGCACTTCAAAGTTGCTCTACAACCTTGCTACTGACACAGCCACTGGTCGGGGGACACGGGTATTTGAGGTGGTGGACCAGAAGACGAAGAAGATACGGGTCATCAAAGACTGCTGGGTTGAGGATTGTGCTGGGAAACAGATGGAACATGAGATTGTGATGGGGATCAAGCAAGATGTGAAAAACAGCAAGAATTTTCACAAATACTTCATTGACATCTGCGGGTATCAACAAACGGACACCTCTGGAGGATTTGACAAACTCTGCAAGAACCTCAAAACCAGGAACTTCATAGAGGCTGATTTTCAGCCCTGGTGTCTCATCCCCACCACTGACATCCAGAAACCAGTCCATCACTCTTCAGCTGAGGATAGGATCCCTGACCAAGGTGGCTGTCTTCTACAAACCTTGGAGGAATGCACCCCACCAGTTCCCCCACATCCCCGCTTCCATTACCAAGTTGTGTATGAGGAGAAAGGGATATCCCTCTTTGAGGTTCCCTCATTTGCAGATGTATTCACCCATATTGTTCAGGCAGCAGATGGTATGTCACAAGCTATACCAGATTTGTAAATTCACTCACATTGTGTCAGCACTGCACCACTTACACCAAGCCAAGTGGGTGCATAGAGATTTTGCACCAGGAAATGTCATTGTAGTTGGGACAACAGCAAGGATTTCAGACTTTGAGTTTGCAACACAGCGGGCAGTAGACAAGTTGGAGGAACTCACAAGGCCAAATGGTGCTTCTTTATCTATTATGAGGGATATTCGTGTGGTAGGTTCATCTTTTGCAAGTTTGACAAATCAAACTGATCTTGATCAGGGAACCTTGCCTTTTGTGGCCAGTGAGGTTGAGGAAGGGCAGTATGCATTCTTTCCAAATCATCAATCTGTCCACTCTGGCTCAAGGAAGGATGACCAAAGGGTCAAACTGTTCAAGGATGGAGAGGCCATGAACAAACCAGTTGCCCCAACCAAACGGATCTTTCTCCACAACCCCCTCCATGACTATGAGTCCATCTGGTGGATTGCAATCTGGTTCATCTTCTCCTGTGAACCAGAGGGAGTTCCCAAGCATGTGATGGAACGGGCACGCAATCAGGTATACAGGAATCGCTTCACAACACTCCAGGGGAATGCAATTTTCCATGCATGCGAGTTGCTACCAACAGCACTCCAACCACTTGGCAATGTTCTGGTGGAGATCAAAAACACTCTTGCTGAAGCCTACCGATCCTTTGAGGATTCTTTTGATGGTTCTGAGATGTTGCTTGTCTTCGAGGAGCTGAGGGGACACCTTCTGGCTCTGGAGGAACGAGCAAAGGGTTTGGCTGCCAAGCCCCCAACCCAGAGCCAGACATTGAATGTGGAGGGGATGGAGCAGTTTGATGCAGTTGTGCTTGAAGAGGAGCTGGGCTGGCAGATGGCGGAACATGAGGGAGGAGCAATGGGGCAGTCAATTGTCACTGATAATCCACCTGTCAGTGTGCAACACGAGGATGCCGTTTTGGGGAAGAGGACTCGAGTCGACCCGCCATCCAAGGTAGATCGTGCGTTGAGACCGAGGACGAGCCAACAGTGAATTACATATTTCACATCTTCATTTCTGCAGTCCGCAGGTAGAGGACATTTGATTGTGATAACTCTGATTGTAATGACATTAGTGAGAACACTGGAGCTGGTTTGTCTATTGAATGAGAAGAGGCGACGCACCTTGGCGATCACTCTTTGGATGTGCCTGAATTGCCATCCTTTATCTATGAGTGTTGTTCTGCAGCCACAGCCGCTCTCATCGGTCGAACATTGGTACAGAGTTGCCTCGTAGTCACCTCGGTTTTGCCCCGAATGGAAGGGGTTTTCAGGTTTTCGGTTTTGGGTCCGAACCCCTGCCCGAAACCGAAAGTGCAGTCATGTGTCCATGTAGCACGCAGATTGTTAACTGGGCGCGGCCCACCAAACGTCAACCGTCAATGATCTACATTGGGGAGGGTGTCTGCTGCTCTGTAAAGGAATCAAAAAGCGCAATAAGCCAATCCATCCAAAGTATAACATATCCGTCAGAGTCACGCGTCAACGTACAGTAAATCCGTGGCGTCGCTCAGAACCGCTGATCCGTCGACCACCTCTCTCGTCCAAATATCCTTCATGAACCACCCAACGTGGCCCGCTGTGCACCCGAGAAGGTCCTTGGCGGCGACCCTCCAGATATCATTCACTAACCAAGCGACTCCGGCGAAGACAAGCGGAAGGTGCGGAGTGAAGATCGTGACGAGGCCAAAGAGAGATATCCGCGTGGACGGGTGGCACTGAGACCAAAGGTAAATTGGGACATTCAGGCAAGAGGGGGGAGGAATGGGAGATTTACGAGCGGGGAGAACACGCTCGGATGGGAGTTTGTGGGGTGGAAATATACGTATGACGCGGTGGATGAGGGACGCACTAGGAGCACGGACCGTTGTTAGGACGCACAGGACAACCTAGCTTCTGGCTATCAGAGAAACGCCCGTCGGCCATGTGTCCACGACTTACCGAGATGAGGGGTGGGATGGGTAGTCCGTTGTTTATGAAGCCATGTTGTGCTTTGCAAGTGAACCGGGCCAACCCACTTCCTCCCCATTGATCAACGAGGCAAATTGCTCGCCGTCTCCTCCATCATGGATCTCGCCAACGACGTTTGCACTGGCCCTACCTCGTGGGAGAGACGGTGGAGCTCAGACAGGGCAGTCATTAGGGAGCTGAAGGGCAACCTGCCTGGTGCCTCGAGACTTTCCAATACACCCTCCTTCGGCTCGGTTATGAGTTCGGTGACAACAGGCAGGCGAAACTTGGGAAGTGGATCGATGGAAGGGAGTTGGGGTGGTGCCTTGGTACCCTTACCAGGATTGGCATAGGGCACTGCGCTTTGGTCTTGTACCGATACAACTCATTATATGCCACGTTACGTTCACGTCTTCCGTTTAACATGCCCCTGGCGTGACATTTCGATTGCATATTAGGGTATGTAGATACAATACCGTAAAAACGAACCAGTTCATGGCCTCAGTTTTCTCTCCATTGATAAGCGCAGCCCGCACAGCTGGAGGTGGAATTTTTTGAGTAAGTCACAAACGTGTGCGCGCCACGTGCGGCGGAAGCGGGCGTACCGGTAGACTGGATGCGAAC